>Ga0307377_10003236_pt1 | contig 18561 bp, 32 predicted proteins | sample TR3MG_FD_202535 | JGI IMG/M metagenome (GOLD analysis project Ga0307377, IMG submission 202535) | Soil microbial communities from Risofladan, Vaasa, Finland - TR-3 | ecosystem: Environmental > Terrestrial > Soil > Coastal area > Acid sulfate soil | place: Finland: Risofladan, Vaasa | collected... | reverse complement strand
GAAATATATACGCATCTTTGTTTAGATTATCAAAATATATTATCTTGACAGCAGGTTTTTTGCAAAATGGACACGTTAAATAACTGCCATTTGATTTTTTTGTTTTTACCATACCAATGGTTTTATTTGGAAACCAAGCTTCAGCCCGACGCTCAGCTAAATTGGAGTTTTTAATAAGTTCGTCTTCTTTCAATCCTGCTTTTAGCAGTTTTTTTGCAGTCTTTTTCGATAACTCATATTTTTCAATCATTCCATTACTCCCCCTTTTTAGTTTAAATATTGTCATTTACATATTCGCGCATAACCCTCACTTTCTTTGTCATCTAAAAACCTAAAAAACTCTACAAATGGCTTTCTTTTGGGGCATTTAGGTTTGTTCATATAATTAGGACATTTCTTCATTAAAATTTTAGGAAAACATTCCTTGCAAAGAAACGCCATTTTCTGTCCCTTTTCCTTACATATAAACGTGGCCTTTAATCCACACTTATCACATAAAAATTTTTATTTCATCTTCGAAATCCTCCTCTTTTATAATTGGATCACCAAAAAAGGCCGGATGATTACTATATTTATTCGTCAACCATTCCTTCCAATTGATTTTTTTCTTTAATGCCTTATAACTTATATTTTGTAATTTTAGAGCGGTTTGATAGCTTACGCCTCGCCTTCGGTGCAATATCTCATTAAGATTTTGCTGTTTCATTCCGGCTAATTCGTATAGTTTTTTTTGAGAGCCATACGGCCAATAAGATTTTTTCATAAGAACAGAGTATAACGACATAGCAAAAACATGTCAAGGAAAAACATCATTTAAAGATGTTTTTCCTTTGCAAACCATTTCTTTCATAAATTTGAGCAAAATAAGTGGGGTTTAAATAAAAACCTTGATTGTTGCAATAAATAAATCGTCACAGTTGCGTCACAAAAACAACTTGTGACACCATTACTTGACAACATAAACCTTGATTGTTGCAATAAATAAATCGTCACAGTTGCGTCACAAAAACAACTTGTGACACCATTACTTGACAACATAAACAATAAATGTTATGTTATAAGGGTAAGTAGCAAACAACAACTAAAAAAGGAGAAAAATAAAATGATAACATTAAGCATGAAGCTAGAAAACGGACACGAAATAAAAGGCGAATGGTAAAGTTTATGGCTATCAAGAAAATAGAACGATTTCTGTAAGCTGATAAGTTATATGAAAAAGAGAGAATGGGGCATCAGATTTAAAGGCAATGTACTGTGAAGATTAATTTAAATTATTACTTGACAACATAAGCAATAAATGTTATATTGTAAGGGTAAGCAGAAAACAACAACTAAAAATGGAGGTAGTAGCTACTTATGAAAACCACCCAAAAGAAACAAGAAACGATTAAAAACAATGGGATGTTAGAAGAAATAATTTACATAAAAAGCCTTTTTAATGGATGGCAACGCAGCAATAAACAGTTAGCGAATGAATGGGCAAAAATAAAAATTAAAACTATTATGACTGGTAAGAATGACAAGAAACGATTAGATATGATTAATAATCGTCTTAGAGGAATTATATTCAATTTAGAGGAATTAAATAATTAATATGAAAAAATTAGTGTTTGTTGGGGATATTAAAAAAGAATTAAACCAACTATGCAGAGAGCAAATGAAAGAAAAATTATTACAAGATATTTTAATTGATATGAATGTTTGTAGACTCGAAGGATGGGATGTTTTTGAACATACAAAACAAATAATAAAGTTACTAGAGGGACTTTTGACATGAAAATCACTAAAGTTAGTAAAAAATATTTTGAAACCGAAGGTGAACGAGTTTATTTTTTTGAGCCTTTAGAAGAAGAAATGACGGTTAATGAATTACAAGAATTAATGGATGAGCATGAAAAATTTATCCTTGAACAAATTAAAAACATGAAAAAGGAGAGAAGATGAAAAATGAAAAAAGATATCTTGAATTTGATCCAGAGATTAAATGTCCTATTTGTAAGCATGTTGGTGTAGATGTCTATTTTGATGATGATGGAGAATCTTACAACTGCAAATGTGGTCATGAATGGCTAAATGAATCTAAATCTAAGCAGAATCTAACTATCACTAATAAAGAAGATTTAAGACATGTAATGTACCATGCTAAAGATATTGATAAAGAAAATTTTTATATTTGCCCTGATTGTTTTCATAAAGATCTAAAAACAAATAGATCCTTTTATGAAGACACAACTGTATTTACACAAGAAGGTCATCCGGTTACTACGCCATACATTTGCTCAATGTGTGAAAAAGAAAAAAGATGTTTAAGCTTTAGGAAAATATCAAATGATACTAAAAACAACACAGGCAAGTAAATATATAGGTGTTAGCATTAACACGCTTAAAACATTGGCTAATCATCAAAAGATTAAGTCTTACAGGACTAATGGTGGTCATAGGCGTTTTATGAGTGAAGACCTAGACGCATATATGGGAAAGATTATAGAAGTGCCTGAAAAGCTTACTGTTATTTATGCTAGATGTTCAACCCATAAGCAAAAGGAGAATCTTGAAAGGCAGAAAGATAGACTTAGAAAACACGCAGAAAACAAAGGCTATAAATACATGATAATAGATGAAATAGCAAGTGGCATCAATGAGAAGAGAAAAGGACTACACAAGCTATTAAATCTTATATTTCAAGGCAAGGTTGAGCGTGTTTTAATCGAATATAAAGATAGGATTGCTAGATTTGGTTATGAATATCTTTGGTCTATCTTTAAGAACTTAGTTATCAAAGTAGAAATTATGCAAAACAAGACACAGAAGTACGAAGAGGAACTCGCAGAGGATATTATGAAGATTCTAACTTGTTATTCTGCAAGATATTATGGGGCAAGAGGTGGGAGAAAAAAGAAGCTCGCAGAGCCCTCCGAGAGTCCTCTATTATTGACAAAAGAAAATTAAAAAAGTAAATGACCAAGAACTTACCAAGTTTCTCAGGAGTTGGGTCATATCTGGTCAATGGACGAATTTAACGGAATATGTAAAGGAGGAAATTAAAAATGTTAACAGTAAAAGACCTTAAAGAAATGTCCCCGGGAATATTTAGAAGCGGAATTACAAACACTCCTCTTCTACATTATGAGCCGGTAAGCTGGGTTGCCGTCAGAGGGGAAGGGATGGAGGACTGGACGCTATATTATCACCTCTTAGGCTCTACCCTTGAATTTGTAGCAAGCAATGGACGTAAGATATTTACAGAGGAGCTTATTAGAAAACTTGTGCCTTGCGATGACGAGGCTTTTTCATTATATCGACTATAACTAAAAAGAGAAAGGATAAGGATGTGAGAGACCCTATATTGATTGCAATGGTATTATTTTTATTACAGTATGCCTTAAGTATAATAGTAAATAAAAAAAAGAAGCCTCAATACATCATTGAAGCAATAAAAACAAGAAAAAGGAGTAAAATCATGAGAAGGAAAAAGCAAGAAAAGATGACAGATGAACAAAAAAAGAGAATTGATGCGTTAAGTCATTATGAGTTGTGTTTGTTGTGGAAGCAGTATACATCATAAGAAAACGACCTGCTTTCTGCCAAATGCATAACCTATTTTAAAGATAGGTTATTTAAACATTTTGGAGGACTTACAAGAGCAATAGACGCAAGGATTTGCAGTCAAAAATAGTTGCCCTAAATAGAAAGAATAAGATAAACAATATTATTATAAGCGCCAAACAAACCAAAACAAAAAAGGAGATTTTGAGATGATAGTTAAAAAACGATCAACAAAAAAAGGAATAATAATTATTATGGCATTTTTAGGGGCTTTTATTTGCTCATCTTGTCTTTTGCCAAGAGCGGCAGATGCTACGCAAAGAACCAAAAACCCATGGCTAGAAAAATATACAGAACACACAACAGTATCATATGACATTGACAAGAACACGCAAAATGAGAAAGGACAATACAGGATCTTTTGTAAAATAAGGAATATATCAGAGAGCATGATAATGACAGGAATTTTAAAGATAATGATAGAAGATTCCGATGGAAATAACTTGGCAGACGCTATTTATGGAGAAGCACAATTAGAAGATTTAAAGCCAGGAGCTACGACAACCGCTGTTATTTGGGCAGAAAAAGAAATAATAAATGCTCAGTCCGTAGTTGTAAAACATGCCTGGCAATCTCAACAGGTAAATTATAGCATGGATTATATTCCAACGCCATTGCCAAAAGGGGCTTCGTTTAAAACAAATGGGCAAAAAGTTTTTATTCAAACCACGGAAGAGGGTTTTAGAGATAAATATAACGAAATAACAAAAATAGAATATGAATTTCAAAATGTCAGAGATAAAAAGGGAAGGTATAGAGTTGTTTGTTTAATAACAAATACATCAGAAGAATTAATTATGAATGGCATCATAACTATTACACTAAAAAATGCCGCAGGAAGTCATCTTTTAGGTTTTATGGGCGGATTGGTTGAGATAAAAGATTTAAAACCAGGAGCAACTGTTCTCGCAACCCTTTGGGCAGAATATGCAGAGCCTGTCTTCATAAGTTTTAAATGGTAACTTGAAATATAAAATATTACAAGGGCAGGGCAATAATGCGTTGCCCTTACGATTGAAATATTGAAGAAATACTTTGGGAGAAATAAAATGAATAAAATAAAAATGCTTATAATAATTATATCTTTGCTATTATTTTCTAACAGCGCATATTCTCTTGCAGTTAAAAGTCAACTGCAAAAAAGTTTTAATGTTATTGACGTTTCCTTTGCAATAAATAAAATAATAATGTCAGGGAAAAGAGATTTTCAAGAATATATCGATTATTTGGCAGGAAGAGAGGAGCGAATACATGTTAAAAACATTAAGTTTTTTTGTATTTGGGGTTCAGAGGATTTGGAAAGTATTGATAAGTCTATCGAGTATTATTTTACACATTTATATAAAAAAACAAAAATAGTAATTATTTCAGGAGGATGCGGCTCAGGAAGATCATTTTTTAACACTGCCCTTTTAATGAAACATGGCATTTTTGACCCATTTGCGACAGAAGCAAAAGGAATAAGAGAATTATTTGAAAGATACATGAAAAAGAATAAAATAAAAAACGACATTTCATTTTTTCTTGATTACAACGCTTCTAATACATTTGAAAATGCTAAATTTACAAAAAAAATATGTGATGAAAATGGGTTTAAACCAAATAAAAAGAATTTTGTTTTAGCTCAATACCCGGTAAACCGAAGAGGAATAAACTCTTTTGATAAAATATTTGGATTTAAGCCAATTACATACAATCTAAGAGTACATTTTGAACTTTTACCGGACGAAGCCTTGAGGTTAGAGTTGCCTTTAATCTTGAGAGATTCTGACGTAGTGTTAGATCATGTGAAGCTTTGTAAGAAGCGAGACCAAGAACTCCTGAAAGGCTTGATTTATGAGGAATTTTTCAAGTTAATGGCATATGCAGACAAAGGCGATATTTCAAAGGACAAAAGTCTTTTACTTGCTGAAATAGTATCAACCTTAAAAGCCGAAAGAGCTAAAAAAGAAATGATAACAGAAAATCAAAAACTTTCTATAAATGCGTAGATAAGAAATATTAAAAATAAGGAATAACGCAAGGTGAATATAACAGAAAACTATTTACACATGTGCGAAAAGGCCACAGAAATACAAGGTAAAGTCACTACGTTAGAAATAGGCGATTTTGTATGGAAAGGAAAAAAATATTTAAAATGGGCGATAGGTGTAAACGCAGTTTATGATAGGCTCATAGAGCCTGGGGAAGTCTGGTTGCCCCGGCAAAGCCAACTTCAAGATATGCTAAGATATGATAGAAAACGAGTTTCAGATTTGGATATTCTGCATGGCCTTATTTTTGAATTAGACATGCGCTATGCAAAGGGGTTTTGTCACTTGTCAATGGAAGAGATGTGGCTGGCCGTAGTTATGAAAAAGAAGTATTTTAAATTCTGGAATGAAAGTAAGTGGAAGAGCATAGCGGAGGAATAAAAATGAATTATAATCAACAGAGAGCTTCGTAAACAAGTCGAAGAAAGTCAACACCTTTCCATTGAAAGTAAAAAAGGGTTTTATATAAGTTCAGATAATTTAGACTTGAGTATTCTGAAAATAGAAAAAAGAGCTATAATATTATATAAATTAAAGGAGAAATCAAAATGATTGATGAGAGCATCGAAAACATTAAAAATCTTAGCATTGAATTTAAACTTTTTAGCGACGACATTAATATATACTCAAAAGAAGACATAATAGAATTTGTTTCCTCTGGAAATGCTCTTATGGAAATTGCAATAAAATTCATTGAACAAGAAAATAAAAATCCAACCCTCAAGCACTTCAAAAGAATAGAATTCTCGCAAAAAGTATATAATTTGAGTAAAGTGCTTGCGGATTTAATAAAAAAGACAAAAAAAATATTAGAAATAACTGACCTTAACAATATATATAAATCAAGGGAGAAATAAACTCTATGAAATTAGAATATAAGGATAAGTTATTTTGGCTGCATTGTGATTATGAAAAAAGACATCTCCCAAAATTAGCAGGATTCGCATGGAACAAAAAAGAAAGAACATGGGCAACTCCATTTTTAAGCAATGTTAAAAAAATCCCTTATTCTTATTTATCAAAAGAAGATTTTTTAGAGGCATCAAAAGGAAAAGACGAGCAGATAAAGACATATTTAGCAAGTTCTTCTATAACCTCAAGCCTCAACATTCCAACCCCCGCCGGGCTTAAATTCTATGATTTTCAAAGAGCAGGCATTCAATTTATGATAGAGCAAAAAAGAGTTCTGCTTGCAGACCAGATGGGAATAGGCAAAACCATTCAGGCTATTGGGCTTTGTAATTTTTTAGAAGATCAAATGAACAGGCCATTGAAAATTTTAATAGTATGTCCGGCCTCGTTAAAAGTTAACTGGCATAATGAGTGGTTAAAATGGACAACAACTCCATTTTCAGTTGACATCGCAACCTCTAAGTTTTATCCGGAATCACTTGTTGTTATTATAAATTACGATATTCTTATAAAATATGAAAAAAAAATAAAAGAAAAATTTTGGGATGTTCTTATTTTAGACGAATCTCACTATTTAAAAAATACAAAGGCGCAAAGAACAAGGGTACTTTTTGGAAGTAAAGAAATTAAAAAAATAGAAGCAGATCGAGTTTTGGCTTTAACAGGAACACCAATTTTAAATAAACCTATCGAAATTTATTCTATTTTAAAATTTTTAAATCCTGCAGGATGGTCAAATAAAGTTTCATTTGCTAAAAGATATTGTAACGCAACTGAAAACTCGTTTGGTTGGGATATGAGCGGAGCATCAAATCTTGATGAATTACAAGCACATCTAAGATCAACAGTAATGATAAGAAGGCTCAAAAAGGACGTCCTAAAAGATTTGCCAGAAAAAACAAGACAAATTTTAGAAATATCTCTTGACGATAGACATTCAAAGAAAATAATCAATGCTGAAAAAGAGATGATACAAAAAATGGTTAAAAATAATCTTGATGAAAACTACATTTATAATGACGAAGAATTTTCGAATATTATAAAAAATTTTACAGGGTTTAATACTAATTTTTCAGAAATATCTTCTTTAAGAAAAGAAATCGCAATGTCTAAATTAAACTCAATTATTACGCATTTAGAAGACTGTCTTGAATCAACGGATAAAATCGTATGTTTTGCTTATCATACTGATTTAATTGACGCAATTAAAAATCACTTTAAGGAAAGCTCAGTTGTAATAAAAGGTTCAACAAGTATGAAAGACAGGCATAATGCGGTGCAATCATTTCAAGAAAATAAAGAAATAAAACTATTTATTGGAAATATAAAATCAGCAGGCGTTGGCTTGACTCTAACGGCAGCATATCATATTGTCTTTGCTGAACTAACATGGTCTCCTGGGGAATTATCGCAGGCAGAAGATAGATGCCATAGAATTGGACAGAAAAATAATCTTTTAATACAACATTTACTGTTAAAGGGTTCAATTGATTTTTATGTAATAAAAACAATAATTAATAAACAAGAAATAATAGATAAAGCCTTAAACATATCTTGACAACGTAAACAATTAATGTTATATTATAAAAATAATACTTATAAACCAAAAGAAAAAATGATTATGTCTATAAAAACTTTATTTCCAATAGTATTAATAATTCTAGATGTTCTTGCTGGCATCGTATATGCCTGTCATGGCGACATAAGAAGAACTATATATTGGCTAGCCGCAAGCGCATTAACGGCATGCGTTACATTCTAAAAAAAAAGGGAGGAAATAAACCATGAGACTTGTTCAAATCTCAGATGAGACTTGTATCAATATTGATAAAATAGAATCTATCATTACTTCAAAAGAAAATGGAATTGAGATTGTAATTAATGGGCTAAAGTATATTTGTGATGAATTTTCTTACGAAGAAATTTTGGATATTATTGTTTCAAACGATAAAAATTTAAAGGCAATAATCATCAAGCCTAATAATAACGATAAACAAAAATTTCACATAGGCCAATGTTTCCCTGGCTTTAGTTGCACGGAGTGCAAGGAATATGTAGCCCTTGGCTCTTGCCGTGGAAAGTGTTCTCGCGAAAAACTATTTTTTATTTATGAGACAGGCAAATTGACGATTATAAGCTCGTGCGCTTACACCCCTGTTCAACAAAAGAAAGAAGTAGAATTTATTACTCTATAGAAAAAATGTTAAATAAAAACAACTAAAAAAAGGAGAATAAAAAAAATGAATTTTTTACAAATTGATGAAAAAAGAGCTGTTAATCTTACTATGATTGAAGCAATTTCAGAGGTCGATAATGAGGCCAGAATATTTATGAAAGGTCATCAGGGTTCCTATCTATTTTGCGATAAATATTCTTTTTCGGATTTATTCGAAATTTTGAACGGATATAAACCTGAAAAAACAGAAAAAAAAGAAACAGTTTGTTGCAAAAAAAAAGAACCTTCCGTAACAAACGTAACAAAAGAAATGGTTATTTCTGCGATTAAATCATATATTAAATGTTTTAACGAAAAAGAAGCTGCATTAGAATTAAACCAATTTAATGCCTCTAAACTTTCAGAACTTGACAAATCTAAATGGGAATCTTTTATCAAAGTTTTAAACCATAGAATGAGTGAAAAATACAAAATTTTTTAATTTTAGTCTCTGCCATAGCCCTAAAAAATCTCTAAAAAAGTTAACTTGCAAGCACACACAACTTTCCTTATCATACTAATATAGATATGATATTTTTACAATAAAAAATATTTGAAAAATATATTTGAAAAATAATTTGACAAGACAAATATGTTTTGTTAACATGTAAGCGTGCGTAGAGAAGAAAGGAGCTAAACCATGAGCAAATTTGGTGATTTAATAAAAGAATTACGGACAAATAAAGGTTTGTCTTTAAGAGAATTTGCCCGGCAATTAAATATTGCGCCCTCTTATGTTTCTGATATTGAAAGAGGCAAACGCAATGCTCCTTCAAAAGAATTGTTAGAAAAAATGTTGTCTATTTTAAATGTATCAGAGGAAAAAATTTATAAATTTTATGATTATGCAAAAGAAGGGAAAGAAACCCCTATTCCGGAAGACGTAAAAAACGCAATTCTTGAAGATGAACGTTTAACAGTTTTATGCAGAAAAATTAAAAATAATGAAATTAATATTGATGACCTTCTAAAATAAGGATTTATTTAATGCAAGGACTTAAGCCAAAATTCAAACTTGATAAAACAATCGAAGAAGAAGCCTTGTATTACCTAACCTTATTTAAACCTGAATATTTAACAGATTTAAAAATCAAAATTGATTATGAAAATTTTATTTTCGATTTTTTACCCGGCATAATAAAAAAAGAAACCGGACAAAACAAGAAAAGAAAATATCTTTCAACAATGACGAATTGCCTTATTAATACATAAAAATCAAAGGAGAAACAAATGGGAAATATCCATGCAAAATTTTCACCAAGCGCAAGCAAAAGATGGCTTGGGTGTCCTGGCGTAATTAAGCTCTATGAACAAGTTCCTGAAATTGACGACATGAGCCTTTCCGCAGCAGAAGGCATAGCCGCGCATCAACTAGCAGAGGATTGTTTTAGAAATGATAGAAATGCAGATTATTATTTAAATACAACAATAGAAATTAGAAAAGACCTCAAATTTAAAGTAACAAAAGATTTTGCAGAAGCTGTTCAGGTATATCTTAGCGAAGTTAGAAATGAGTTATCCGGGCTTTTTGAATCAAACGAAATTTTCAACGGAGACAAGCCATTCCTAAGGGTTGAAGAAAAAGTTGAAATAACAAAGGATTGTTTTGGAACATGCGACGCTTATATTTATTCTAAAAATTTAAAAAAGCTAGTTGTTTATGATTATAAAAATGGAATAGGCGAAGTATCTATAGAAGGAAACACACAGCTAATGATTTATGCTTTTGGAGTTATCAAAGGAATTTCAAAGAATTTTTTTCATAATATACATTTTAGTGAGATTGTAGATGTTATAGAACTTGTTATTGTTCAGCCAAATCTATTTAATGAAAACGCAAGAATAAAAAGGTCAATAATTAAAGTTGATACATTAATAGATTGGGTTTCAAATTCGCTTCTTTCGGGAATACAGGAAGCATTAGGCAAAAACCCACGCTTATCGGTTGGTAATCACTGCACATATTGCAAAGCTATGACAATATGCCCGGAACAAATAAGACATGCAGAGGAGGCTCTTAACTCAAAAATAGACCCTCTTAAATTAGAACCAGCAAATGCACTTACTCCTGAGCAAATATCAAAAATATTAAAGGCCTCGCCGCAGATAATTAACTATTTTAAAGACGTAGAAAGACATGCCTTTTTTATGGCAACGGAAGGCGTTCAAATTGAAGGGTTTAAACTTGTAGAAAAAAAGAAAACAAGAAAATTTAATGAAGAAGCTGAGCCTCTTCTTCGTGAGAGTTATGGTAATTCAATTTATGAATATAAAATGCTTTCAGTGGCACAAATGGAAGCTATGCTTAAAAAGTTATTTAACCTTAAACCCAATGATATTAAAGAGAAGATTAGGCCTTTACTGCTAAACCAAGCTTCCGATATAACCCTTGTCTCAGAGAGCGACAGAAGGCCTGCTGTGGTCATAGAAAAGACAACGGATAACATCGCAAATAGAATAGCAGAAGAAATAAATAAACCAGGAGGCTTCCTCATAAATTAAAGGACGATATTATGAAAACAGATCAGGCTATTAGAGAGTATCTTAGGTTTTATAAATGTCGCAAAGTACCAGATCATATTTTACAAAGTGATGAGGCTACGATCAGTAAGTTTTTCAATTTTATAAGGCCCCTACTGAAAGGGAAAAAGAATGAGAAAACTTAGTAGGTTTATGAAAAAGTATATCGCAAGAAGACAAGAGGTTAACGAAGTCCTCGATATTTATATGAAACGTCTTGAGACACGTGGCATACCGGTTAGGATTAGACAAGAATACTTAGCTTACATTCACGAGTTTATGTGTTTTTTTGATAAACGCTCAATGAAAAAAAATGTAATAAACAGAATAAGGATAGCTTGCGTATGCTCGTTTGTTCTTACATTAATAGTAGTTGGATTTTTGCTGTGGAAGCATTTAAAATAAAAAACCTCTTGACAAGGGAAACATTATATGTTATATTTACAACATAGAATACAATAAAGGAGTTTAATGAAAGTTTCTGTTCCTATTAAAAAAAATCTTTGTAAAAAATGCAAAAATTCATGGATAGAAAAACCTTATCGGCATAAAAGCCCGCAGGAATACCCAGTCTGTCCAAAATGTAGAAGGCCCAATAAAGACCTGTTGTCTATAACAATTAATTCTATACAAGAAAAATGCGTGCGTTGCAATCATACATGGATAAAGAGAAAAAAAGACTCAAGAAGATGCCCAAAATGCAATTATTCAATTTTAATTGGCATTAAAAATTTTTCATGCGAAAAAATGTATATTAAATGCAAACGTTGCGGAAAAGAATGGTCTCCGAGAAAGATAACAGAAAAAACAACTTGTGGAAACTGCAGAACAATAAATTGGGATAAAGACGAAACAACATTTAAAAAAAAAGTTGCAATTAAATGCAACTCTTGCGGAAAAATATGGCATCCAAACAAAATAACAGAAGAACTAAGATGCGCAAAATGCCAATCAAGAAATTGGAATAAACAACCTAACACTAAAAAAGGAGAAAAAAAATGAGTACACAAAAATCTAAGTTACCAAAGATTGGCCTTACAACGCCAGAAGGAAGGGTAAGCTTCCCAAATGTCTTTGAGATGGTTAAATTTGAAACTGGAGAGCCAGCTTATACTGTAAATTTAGTCTTTGATAAAAATCAAGATTTGACAGAACTTAAAACTGCAATCAAAAAAATGGCAGGGATTGCCTTTCCAAACATTCCATTGGATAGATTATCAGTTCCTCTTAGAGATGGTTCTGATTATTCTCATGTGAGTGGATATGGAGGCGATAAGGTATTTATTAGGGCAAAAAATCTTTATAACATGCCTCAAATTATACAAAAACTTAATGGCGAAAATATTCTAATTACTACTCCAAATGAATTTTATGCCGGATGCTATGCCAAGCTAAAAATTCACGTTTATGCTTATTCAACCGGAACAAAAGGAATAGGCCTAATATTGTTAAATATTCTAAAAACAAGAGATGGAGAACCTTTTGGCGAAGCAGTAGAGACAGCAGAAGAATCTTTCGCAGATGAGCCAAGCATAAAGTCATCAAATAAAGCTGAAAGCGTTTTTGATGACTTTAGTGACGTTGATAAAGTTGAAAGCGCTCTTGATAATAGTGATGTTCCAGAAACAAACTTCTCGAGATCTTCTATCTTGGACTAATATTTACCCAAACTCTCCTAAAGAGGCCTGACAACGTTTGAGTTATGCGTTGTCAGGTACATTAAAGAAATTATAAGCAAAAAGCGTTATTTGAACGTGTCGATATTATAGGTTTTTATGTATGCGTCATTATATTTAAGGTAAATAAACTTATGAATATTTTTTGGCAAATATTCGATTTTATCCTATTGATTGGTATGTTAATGCTAACCTATTGGCTTGGAAGAATGTATGAAAGAATAAAGGTAGAGCATACCACTCATTATTTTTATCCTCAAATTTTATATAATGACCTCAATGGAAAAAAGGGGAAAAATCTTATAGGGCTAGATGCCGGCACAACATCAAATAACTGTAATGTAACTTCAAATACTTGGAATCTTACGTTAAATAAAAAGAAGAGGCATAATGCGAATATTAGCAATTGACCCTGGAACAACACAATCAGCATTTGTTATTTATAATACTTATGAAAAAACTATCATTGAAAAAAATATATTTTTAAATATCGACACCCGTTCTTACCCTAAAAATAAATATGATGTTTTAGTAATAGAACAAATAAAAAGTTATGGGAATATTATGGGCGACTCAGTTCTTGAGACCTGCGTTTGGACAGGTAGATTTATTGAAATTTTTAAAAGCAAAGCTACCTCTAAGCACTCTATTCTTATTCCGCGAAAAACAATAACAACAGCTGTGTGCGGAACATCAAGAGCAAAAGATAAGAATGTTAGGCAGGCTATAATCGATTATTTTAGAGAGCATAAGAAAGAAGATGATGTTATTGGAACAAAAAAAAATCCTAAATATCTTTATGGAATAAAAAGAGATTTGTGGAGCGCTCTGGCTGTTGCCATTGCCTTTGACTCCGGATTATCTCGAAACAATACATGATTTTAAAGATAAAATTTAAATGGAGAATAAAATTAATGATTTTATTATATTGCAAATCTTACAAAAGTCAAACTGCTTTCATCAATAAAACAAAAATAATGCTTGCAAAAGTTTAGCAAGCATAGTATTATTGTTTCAGAAAGGAGAATTACTTTATGGGAGAAAAATTTGGAGAGCTTCTAAAACGCCTAAGAGAAGACAGAAAAATGACTTTAAGAGACGTTGAACAGAAAACCAGAATATCAAATGCCTATCTTTCACAAGTTGAACGAGGAGAAAGGAATATTCCTACTCTTAAAATTTTAAGAAAATTAGCAGAAGTTTACGGCGTTCCTGTTTCTTTTTTTACAGATAAAGCAGAAGAAATTTTTAAAGAAGAAAAAAACGAAACAAACGAAAAACTTCCTGCTCCTGATACAGAATTTATTTGCCGTGGTTATAAAAATCTTTCAGAGGCAAACAAAGGAGCATTAAAAAAATTTCTTAACCACCTACAAAATGAGGATAATGACTAAAAAATGAAGTTAGATTGGAATAGTAATTTATATTTAGGCTCTGAACCTTTTCTTTATGGTAGAAGACTATTTCTTTATAGTAGAAAACTATTTCTTTATGGTAGAAAACTATTAAAAGACATGGGTATAACAGGAAAAAAATTAAACCTAATGAAAAAATATAGGTTGCTAAAAGAAGATTATATAAAATTTAATGGCAAAATTTTATATAGGATACAGGCTCTTAAAAACTTTTCAAATGTAAACAAAGGTGACCTTGGCGGATATATAGAAAGTGAAGATAATTTATCGCACTTTGGAACGTCATGGATATACCATAAAGAGGCAATGGTATTTGAAAACGCAGCAATATATGAAGATGCAAAAATAATTGAAGAGGCTATTATCTCAGGAAATGCCTGGATATTTGGAAATGCTCAAGTAGCAGGGCGTTCTCTAATCTTTGAAAATGCTAAAATATACGGAGATACTAAAGTCCTTGTTGGAATAACACTCTCCGGAAACGTCAGGATATGCGGAACAACCGTTTTGGTCGATAAATTACCTCACCTGGCAGGAGATACATTTATATCAAATTATTGCACGAGAGCCTCCATGCCTTAAAAAAAATCACCACTTAACTGAAAATTTAAATCCTGTATATTTTGTTTTTGACATTGGGGTTTCAAATTCACCAAACTTTAAATATTTATTAATGCTTAATCCAACCTTTGCTACGTTTAATCCAACCCCCATTAACTTAACTTTTTTTTTACATCAGCATTAAGATTTTGCTCAAATGAAGTGTGCGCAGTTTCAATAAATTCTTTTATTTTTTGCTCGCTAGCCCATTCAAATTTTGATGATAATCTTTTTGCAACATATGCAAATTTACTTTCTCCGTTGCCTTTTCCTAAAAATGTTTTTTCAGCAAAAATAACAAGAGCTAATGCGGCGTCTCTAAGATTTTCATGTTTTATCAGGTTAATTGCTTGTTTTAATAATTGAGCCAAAAGTTTTCCAAGTGGAACGCTAAGTGCCACTGCGGCTACTAATAGCATCTCCCCTAAATATTCCATAACATTCTCCTTTATTTTCCCCTTGTTTTTGTCAAGTAGTTTATTTCTGTAAAAATTGATTCAACCGCGCCTTTTAAATCTTTAATTTTATCTTGTAAAAATTGACATTCATATTCAACTTGATTTTTTAGAATTACTGTCTGCAAGTTAGTTTCCTCAAGCTTTTTGTTAGTCTTTTTCAGCTCTTTGTTTACCTTTTTAAACTCATCCTTAAATTCCATCAGATAACCTAAACTTTGATTCATAATATTAATTTTATTTAAATTATTATGACTTAATTCATATGACCTTTCTGACTTTTTAAGGCTTGAATTAAAAAAATATCCACAAAGAGCAGAGATAGCAATTATAGCAAGGCCGGCCGTTATTCTTGTTATTAAGTTTGTAAGATTTCTTTCCATTTGATATTTTCCTATAAATTCTTAACCCTTCTGCAGGTTAGTTTCCTTGGCAGGGGTAGCAGGTTTTTGAGGGCTTTCTGACGGACAAGGACAATCCCTTTTGTTCAAAACTTCAATTGCCCTATTATAGGCCGGAATCTCACTTGCGTTTAGAGTTATCCTCGATAAAAATGCTAAGATAATTTTTTTATCTTGCTCTCCAATAACATATTGTATCTTTTCCATAAATCCTCCTTTTGTTGTTGTTATATAAGATTAATAATAGCGTCTCTTTGGATGTCAGTAAAATCTTTCTGATCAACTAAGGCTAAATCATTGTCGATTATATAGCTTTTTATTCCTGATAACCTTACCTCATCAATTTCAATCTCTTGTTTTAAAATTTTTTCTATTAGTGTTTTTTTTATCTGATACATTTTATCGTTAAAGATTTTTTCAAAAATTAAAGGATTAACGTTAACTTTCTGTAATATGCTTTCTTCTGTTTCTGTAAGTATTACTTGCATAATATTCTCCTTTTTAATTAACTATTTGCTTACGCTATACGTTACATCTCTAACTAATAAATTAACTGCATCTGTAGCATTTTGAACCGCACAAAAAACTTGATCTGATTGTCTGAGAGGAACTAGCGCATGAGGTACCAAGTCTATTGGATTTGAGGCTGTAATATTAGCCCTTCCAGTTGCGCCGTGCGCCTTTACTAGCGAATAAGAATTAATAGGTGTTCCGTCATCTGTAAAAGAAATTGCCGCTCCTCCGGGTATATAGGATAGCTGATAAGAATCAGTTGTTTTATTTATTACAAAATATATAACATTTTTTCTTAGCTCTGCCGGCAAAGTTCCTGCCGCATTTTTATAACATATAATATCGCCATTAACCCTTGCTGTTGCAGTCTCTAATACTCTATTGACTGTATTGTCAAAAGTAGTTATAAACGCCTCTTTTTCTAAAATAAAAAATCTTGCTCTTACGTTTTTTGATGCTGTTTGTGGGTCTAAATTAATATTTCCATCAATTGAAATCGAATTTGTTGCAAAGCCTAAGTATGTTATAATCCCGTCTGCTGATACACTTAATCGAGAAACAGAATCGCTTGTAAAAGAGATTCCTGTGTCAAGTAAGACAAAAGCATTTATAGCTGGAATATCTGTAAATGTTGTTGTATTTCCTTCTGAAAAAAATTCTCCTGAAATTGTTGAACTCTCTACAAGAGAATTATCTATAACACTAATATATATATCGTCTTGCTTTCTACTCCCCGGGGCCCAAAAATTATCCGCTGAACCAGTAGTTAAATTATCTTTTACACTGCAACTGTTTAGAGTTGTGCCAGAATCTATATCTATAAAATATTCGTTTGATTGTAAATCATAAATATTATCACGGACGCTTATTGATGGAGTACTTCCTGTAAAAGATACGAATGTTGTAGATTGATTTTTCCAGTCAGTTAAAATTGTCTCTGATAATCCGAATGCAGCAACATCATTCAATACTAACCCAGTGCCAATATTTTTTAAAGAGCTATGAATAATAGTAGAAGCAACATTGTCTATAGTTCCCATTCCGGAGGCATTTATAACTGCAATACTCTCAAAAACTAATCTAGCAGACGTGTCGCCATCGAGTGAGAACACAGAGCCTCCAGCAGGACAATTAAAAATAATCGTAGATACCCTAAAGAATGTATTAGCCCCCATATTACTATTAAGTAAAGCTTCCGTGCCTGTGTAAGTTAAAACCTTTCCGCCAACGGCCGATAATCCTCCTGTCCCATCCACGGGAAAATTTATTTTATCTGTTCCAAGATTTATATTGCGGTGTAATACATATTTATTCCCACTTACTAATTGAATTATTCCACCAATAGGAGGTGGAAAATCAGTTTTAAAATTTATTGGAATTAAAGAGGTTGCTCTATTTTTAAAATTATTTGTTATTACTCCTTGTTCATCAGACAAGGTAATAATAGCAGTATTATTTGCCACTGCTGCTGTTAAATCTGTAATTCCTTTTTGATAGGAAATAGCGGCTAATAATACCCCCCCTTTTATATCGTCAGGAATAAAAAAATCGGTTGATCCTGCGTTATCAGAAGCTGATTGAATCGAAGTATATTCCGCATGTCCATAAAGTTGAAAGATTGTCTGCGTATTTTTATATGGGAAAAAATAAATATAAACATTTCCATAGTATCCGTCTGTCATTGTTGCTAATGTTCCGCTTCCGTCGTCATAGTGCGTGGTGTCAATTTGTGTTGTTAAACTGCCCAACTCTGCATTAAAAGTTACCGCTTCTCGCCACGCAGGGAAAAAAGAAGGGGCTGTCAACAAAGAAGATTTGGGAAAGTTTTGTGAATCTCTATTATCAGAAGCACCAATTCTGGTATAGTAGCCTGCTGTTATTTTAATTGATAAATCTGTTGTATTTTCCTGTACTTCTGCCCCATCTAATTTAATAGTTCCTCTTGCCATGACGTACGCCGCAAAGTCTAAATTAGTTTCAACTGTTAGCGGAAAATCATATGTATTGGTTATGGTTGTTTTATTAAAATGAGAAAGCCTTCCGATCCTTTTTATTGTTGATAATTGTTCCCTGTCAAAATCTAACACTTGCTGTATAATAGTTCCGCTTTTGTCAATGCCAAGAAATGTCCCCACCTCAGAAGTTAAAAAAGTAGGCGTTATTGCGGTTTGTGCAATCCATGGGGTTTTTTCTTTTTCAGGATTTAAAGGGTCTG
>Ga0307377_10003235_pt1 | contig 18564 bp, 25 predicted proteins | sample TR3MG_FD_202535 | JGI IMG/M metagenome (GOLD analysis project Ga0307377, IMG submission 202535) | Soil microbial communities from Risofladan, Vaasa, Finland - TR-3 | ecosystem: Environmental > Terrestrial > Soil > Coastal area > Acid sulfate soil | place: Finland: Risofladan, Vaasa | collected... | reverse complement strand
TTCGTCAAAAGTATCTCTTGCAGCTTTCTTTAAAAATGATGACTGAGCTTCTGTAGTTCCTGCTGGAACCGTCATATTGACCGTTGTATTGGCATTTATTTCATGCGATGTTTTTGCAGGCATCATTGCTGGTATGCCTAAATCAAAAGCTTCAATTGTTGGTAGACCAAAAAATGTACGCCCTACCATACTTTTTTGTGTAGTCTCTACGTGCGCGCGCAAAGGATGCATTAATGATTCTTTAACCTTCGCCATGGCCGCAGTAAATGCCTCTAAAAAACGTCCAATTAAGCTGTCTTTTCCCTCCATAAAATTTGCGAGATCATTTGTTAACAATGCTATTGCTGCAAGTATTGCTATAATTAATGCAGGAAGCGCACCCATAGCAAGATCGGCTAATCCTGCAGCCGTTGCCAAACCTTTAAATGCTATAGCCATCATGCCTACTGCTTTTACTATGCCAACCATTCCGCGTAATAATTTCGTGCTTATAAAAAATATAAAAAATCCTTCAACAATTTTCAAGGTGTTTGCAAATCCGCCAAAAATCTTAGTCATATCCTTTGCAACCTTACCAATAAAAACTAATGCTTTCCCTAATGCAACGACCAAAATAACCAATCCCTGAACAGCGGCATTTATATTGTCAACTGCAAGTTGTTTATTAGCCTTAAACCATTCGAGCCAGCTTTTTACCATGGCGTTAATTTGTGGCAGTAATGCAATACCAATAGCTCTTTTTACACCTAAAATAGATGCCTTCAATAAAAATAATTGATCAGTAAATCGCACAGAAGCTTCAACAGCGTCTTTATCCAGCAAAATAGTATAATCGCCAAATTGCTTCATTAATTCTTTCAGTCCTGCCGAACCATTTTTGAACATATTAACCATGCGCATTCCACCTTTGCTAAAAAGCTCTTGCGCTATTGCTAGTCTTTCTTGTGGTGATTTTATTTGTTTATAGCGTTCGGCAACCTCTAACAATAATTCCAAGTTTGTTTTTATTTGGCCGTTTTGCTTTCTTATGCCTATCCCAAGTTCATTAAAAACTTTTAATCCACCTTGGCCACCCATAGCGGCCTGACCAATAGCATTGTTAAACTTTTTCATCGATTTGGTGAACATATCCATTGAAATGCCTGATAATTCAGCAGCACCGCCTAATAATTGATATTGTTCGACAGTAAAACCTAAGGCTTCTGCTGTTTTATCGAGCATATCACCATAGCTTGCTGTAGTTTTGACTAATGCATATAGAGCCACTGTCGCAGCTGTTGCCGCAGCAGTTAGAAGTAATAAATGTTTTTTGAAGTTTGCAACAGAAGCATCAGCCCGTTTGAGCTGAGTATCATTGACTTTAAAACCTATTTTATTTACTAAATCGCGTACTATCATTTGTTGCCTCTATTTCCATGTCCTGCTGCATCTCATGAAAAGCAAGAGCACGCATACCATCATCAAGCGACCATGTAGTTTCTAGTTCTGTTAACGTCGCGATTTTCTTTATAACTAAAAACCAAATTATGGCCTCATCTTTTATGTCAGAATGCAGCCGATCTAAATATTTTTTGGTTTTGCTGCTTTCTCGCTGGCTAATACCTGTGTAGTATTTTTCGCCTGTGAAAAAAAATTTGCACTAGCAGCATTGAATTTGATTATTTCAAATGCTAATTTAAAAATACCAAAAAAATCACCTTGGAAGACTGAATCAATGACCTGCTCTTCATTTAAGAATTTATCGTCAACAATTGCATAACCCAATATCTTTTTCATGAGCACCACAATAGACTCATCATCTGCAACTAATTTGCATAATTCAGTAAAGATTTTATCAAGTTCATCTGCACTAATGTCCGAATTAAAAATATCAACAATACTTTTAATTTTGCTTGCTGCTTTTGGTGCTTCTGCTGGTGCTTGTGGTGATGCTTTGGGTACTGCTGGTGTAGCTAAAAAGACTTTAAACAGGTTAATGAATGGAACTAATTTGCACGTAATTCTAATGGCTTCAGCAAATGGAAACTGCATTATTGTGCATTTTTTTCCATTTATTTCTATTGTAGTTTTATTTAGCATTAGTTGCCGCCTACAAATTCAACCCATGCCGATGCCTGAATTTCCCAAGACCTATCCTGAACATCTCTACCTAAGCCCATATCTGGAAATTTCTTAACATAACATTCTGGGCATTCGCCTATCGTCCTTCCGGAATTATCTTTTAAGAAAACTGGAAAAGGTATATTTGTTGCTAAATCAGCTAATAATAATGTTGATAAAGCATCATTTGCTGATGTTCCTTGTAGTAATGTTATCGATATAGTTGCCGCCAATTGCCGATTTCCAACGCGTGAAAATTCACCATCAACGCCATTCTTTCCTGTAAACATTTCGTTATCATAAACAATGCTAATTACATTTCCATCAGAATAGCCGTGTATTGGTATTACGCCAACAATTAATGATAGTTGATCCCAACTAAAACCGTGATATGTATCTGCCATTTTTTTTGTCTCCTATTAAATTTGATAACTCAAGCGGCCAGTAATTACAAGTTGCTGTATTGCTCCTGCAGGTGTTGCCTGAAATTCAACATTATTTAAAATCCTGTTTTGTTTATCCTCAACAGGTATGTCCTGGATTTTTGGTATTGTTATATATGGTGCTGGATCACTTGCTAAAAATCCTACTCTTATTCCTTGATTTAAAGATGTTCTTAAAATGCTTTCAACAATCGCTAACCCGTTTTGTGTATATGGAATTTTAGGCGAATTAAGCAACATACTGTACATTGCTAATTGAATTGTATTAACCAGCCAATCCACTCCGCGGATGATGTCAATATATTCGTTGTCAGCAACTTTGCCATCTCTTGTCACGCCAATTTGTGCGATAAGTTCATAAGTATTACAAAATTTATCACGTGCATTTTTAGATTGATTTGATGTTAAAGCATCTGCAGTTACAGCATTCATATTTTTTAGCGCCCATGTTGCACTTCCCGGATCAGTCGGCAACATCTTACCCGCCCATGCGCACTCGAGAAATTCATTTTCTTTAAGCGCATTATGATATATTGAAAAAGTACGCGCATAATTCTTAGCTTTAAGCAAAGCGGCTATTGACGTTGTGTCAACCAAATCACTTTGATCTATAATGTTCGTATCACTGCTTGATGTTCCATATAATTTATTGTGCGATTCGCTCCATTCCGCAAGCTCTAAAACATCTATTGCATCATGTAGCGTTTCAGTAGGAACGTACCAGTCATTACTTTCAGCCTGTACAGCTTCAATGTCATTAGTTATAGTATCGCTTGGCTGATATGCTGATATACTTTGGTTGACATCAACAGCCAATGAATAGGCGATATTAGCAACATCAGCAGCTATAGTATATACGCCGCCTACGCCATCGCTTGCCGTCACTGGTTCTGCACCCAAATTGATTGCCGCTACTAATCCAGTGGCTATACTTGCAACCGTCGCGCCAACACCAGAATTAAATAAAAATGGCGTGCCATTAATTGTCGTTATATAGTCGGTATTATCTGCAGCCGTTACAACTGTTAATTCTGCATCATCTGTGCTTCGTCTGCCAATCGCTATTTGTACTGGTCTTGGATTTTGCGAAAACGTAGCTTGTGCTGCAAGATATTCTAATGATGTTTCAGCAAAATGATCATCTGCCAAATCTGATAATTTATTATAAAAATGTATGCGATCCGAAAAATTTTTATGTGTACCTAAAATAAGTTCCGTGCCAAAACCTTCAGAACTTATTGGCATATAATCACGTGTAATCGTTACATTTACTATGTCGCTTAAACCTGTCATTTTTTAATCCTCATTTTGAAAATATTTTTTATTATGACATTGTTAAATTTAAAATGTCAATTAATGTTTATATCAACCTCTTTTTCTGTTGATCCATCAAAGTTCAAAAACTTTCCTTCCATGGCGATATGTTCAATCAATCCAACATCGTCATCAATCGCCGTTACTATGTATAAAATTATGTCCATAGCCGACCGCTGTTCATATCCGCTGCCCATGATTTGACTGATATTGGTAATATTCAGACTATTAACTACCGATATAAAATTATCATTCAAATATAAAACCACACTATCTTTTTTTAGCGATAATTTCAAAGTCTCCAGCATATCTTGCGCATCAATTTTACTGGCATCATTCGTACCAAATGAATTAATTACAAGCGTCCAGTAATTATTTGCTAGGATTTGTCTTATACCAAGATTATCAGTATCGGTTACGTCTATATCTCCAAATCTTGCTATAGTCGAAAAGTTTAATGATACATAAGGCCGTGCCGGACGTGGCGCATTAGCTGATTCCCAGATTACTTTATCACCACTTAATCCAGCCTGTTCGTAAGCCCAAGTCCATATAGTTTTTTGTATATCGCTTACTGTTGCCATTATTGTCCCTGCTCAGTTAATTGAATAATGCATCTGTAATTATTTATTATGCCTGATTGAAAAGGAAATATTCTAATCACTTCAAAACGCTCATGGCCGGCTGCTGTTGCATATTCGGGAACAATAATTATGTCCGGATTGCGCGCTATTCCTTCTTGATATTCATTTCGTACGGTATATAGCTGTGTATCAGTGTATAATTTATATGTCTGATTTTTCCTACGTCCTTCTGGTAGTTCGTCCATTTCGCGCGAAGTCAAAGGCTGTACACTTGCTTTGATAATAAATAAAACCTCGCCACCTTCGTTCCAGTGACCCTCGACATATTCGCCTGTAGTTTTCCTCAATACTTCATAATCTTTTCTGAAGACATCATCAAAAATACTCATCTTTTCAGTACCTCAGCATGCGTAATGCTCGCGCGCATGTGACCGGTATCGATCAAAGGATTGGAACTCTTTTTCATCTTTATAGTAAAAGGCGCATTTTTTGGTTCTTTGATATCCGTTATTTTCTTTTTGACAACTCCAGTCATCCATTCGCCTGTTAAAGCTAATGCCTTTTTTGTCGTCATAGTTCCGCTTAAAATCTTGTCATATTCTTTAGAAATCAGATCATTAATTTTGGTTCTGTTTTCGTCAAAAGAAGTACTCATAAAAGGACGCGCTGGAATGCGACCTGTTCCAAATTCATTATCAAATGCGATTTCGGCAACATTTTTACCGCCTGCATATGGTTCAGCAGATGCCTGAATGCCGATTTGCGTATATGATTTATCAATTAATTTTAATTCTTTTTTGATATGACACCATTTCTTGTCATTATCAATAATCATTGCTGGCAGCTAACAGGATTAAAAGCAATACGAAACAAGACTAAATGCAGTCTACGAAGCCGTTCGTATTCTTGGCCATAAGATGTATTAAGCATCGGGTCTGTGGCCATGTAAAGAGTTGCATAAGTTACCTGCAAATCACCTTCTTTTAAACTCTGAACTTCTCCACCGATGCCGTTTCTTCCTATAAGCGTTAGCATGTGAGCAGCTAAATTCGCCGATGCAAAAATATAATCTGTATCAAATTCACATTGTGAGGTCTGCTGCTCCGCAACTTCGATGTAATACTCTCGCGTTTGAAGCGGAAGACTGTCAAATTGCGGAGCAATAATTGATAAAGCTTCTAAGACAGTCATTTAGCCACCTACTTTACTTCAATAGTAACATCTTTTTTAGTTTTTTCCTTTGCTTTGACTTTGTCCGTTTCATCAATAGAAACAGGCGCGGCCATTCCTTCAACTTTTATCAGCCGCATATCAACCCTAGCTTTAAAGTTAGGATGAGTTAACAATAAATTATAGTCCTCTCTTGTCACCTCAACTTTTTTATGGGTTTTATCAAACGGCGGAAAGGCAAAGTGTTTTAAAGTACTTTTACCATTTGCGTCTTTACCGGTTTTTACGCTAGTAGTATATAAATAACTTGATTTATTAACGATATGCATTTTATATGCCCTCTTTTATGTTCGCTGATTTTGGAAATCTAAAGACAACATCGCCCATCCTGCACAACATTTTTACATTAAAAACGGTTCCGTTCGATTGTACTGGAAATTGCATAAATGGAATCGGCAGACGATAAACAACTTTTTGCGGATTACGTGCATATGCAACCATTACATCAACACCAGCAGTTCCAGCACCTTTTAATTGCAAAAGGCTATCAACTAGGATTCCAGGATTTTCACGTTTAAATACTGTCAAAATACTCTCGCTTGAATATGTGTTATAAATTATATTACCGATGTAATTATATTGTGCAAGCGGCAAAAGCAAAGTATCAGCTGTTTCTACGCCGTTTGAAATAGTATTTACATCTGAAATAGCGTTTGTCATATCTCGCCAAATTTGATCGCCGATTTTAGTAGTCCATAAGGTGCTTGCTCCGTCTCCATCATTTGGAACATCAGAACGCGGAACATCTGGATTATTTAAAAAACCAGTAATTCCAGATGTTACAGCACCGAACCACGCAACATCATCAATAGCTTGATCTATAGCATGTTTTCCTGCGGCCGCTAACTCTGTTGACAAATTATAGCCAGCTAATTGCGCTTGCTGAATTTCCTTATAATTATACTGATAGCTAGCACCTTCCTCAACAAATTTACCAGAAACTTCAATTGCATTAACACCAACTTGTTTAAAATCATCTGCCCAATCTGAAATTATCCTCGCCTTTCCGATTTGATCCCATTGACGATAAGTTGCTGTTTCAGCCCATTGCTGCGCTCCGCTAAATGTTTGAACTGGAATTAACTGTGTAGCTTTTAATGCTGGATAAGCAATTTGTAACATTTGCGTTTCCACCATTTCTAACTGCCGCGCAAGGAATCCCATTTGATTTGCATCTAGATTAAAATTAGCTCTTTTAATCTGATCTAAATAACTGTCTTGTTTCATTATTTTTTACTCCTATACTCTTAATACTTGATAATTTATTGTGCTTGCCCCTGGATCGCCGCTCCAAACAACTGTAAATTGTCCTGCTGCTGCTGTAATTCCAATTAAATAAACTGGATTTGTAAGCGCAACATTCGCGACAAAAATAATGTCCGTTGCAAGCATATCGGCTATAGTTACAACGTGATTGTTCGCGGTAACTGTAGCATCTTGCCCAATTGCAAATGTCTGCAATGTCGGTACAACTTGACTAGCTAATGGCATCAAGATTTCGATTGTTGCTAATGTTCCGCCGGCGGCAGAAGATGTAAATACTGCATTTGGAAGTAATTCTGTAGCTGAGCTTATAACGCTTGTAAAATATCCAGCATAAGCGCCAGAAATATAATAATAAACTGGCGCATCAATAACAACATCGCCTTTTACTTCTACCCAGATCTCACCTTTGCGCAAAACTGAAACTGACGATGTGTCAATATATTCGGCATTTAAGGCCGTGTTACGCTCCATTGCCCACGTACCTATTGATACACCTCTAAACACTTGACCTTTAGCCGATGGTATTTTTACTTGTAAAGTTGGATTAGTTCCGGCTACTAATGCTCGGCCAAAACCAATAACACCTTCTGCAACTTTTGAAATGGTAGTTGTAGGGCGTAAGTCGGTAATCAAACCTTCCTGCCCTTCACCCATCCGCAAATTATAATCTACCTGTGACATATTTATTTACCTCCTACAGTTTTATAGCGATTTTCGATTATTGAATTATAGTTGTCGCGTAATTCATCTAAATTAAATTCATCCTCTTTTTTTTGCTTAACAGCGTCCATTTTAACAATGTTATCAATTTTTACATGGTCCATGCGTAGTTCCAAAATTGTATCAAAACGAGCATTAACATAATCTTCGCTCATCGAATCAAGATTGATTTCTTTTGTAGCAAGCTTAGTGATGACTTTCTTTTTGATATCCATATCGCTTAAGTCGTCTAGTTTCTCATCAGCAAAAAGACCTTTCACCTGATCTAGTAAAGTAACTCTCGTCTTTACAGCATCAGCAATATCTGCCTTTAAATCGCGAGTCAAAAGCTCTTCAACTTTTTGGCCTAAAGCGTCTTTTTCGCCTTGCAAAGCATCAAGCTTGACTTGCATGTCCTTTATCGCGGCATCTTTTTTTGTTACTAGCTGTTCATGCTTTTTAAAGGCATTAACAACTTCCTTTTCCGCCTGATAATTTATGTCATCAAGCTGTATAGTACTTAATTTTGTTTCGCTCATTTTTTCTCCCGTTTCATTTTTATAAAAATCTTCCTCAATCTGCACAGCATCAACAGAATCTAAATTAAATGATGCTATATTGCCAGCCCGCCCATTGTTGCATAAAGCAATATGATTGCCAACAATGTCAGTCTGCCGAGCATCGTACCGCTCGCCATTATATACGCCGGATTGCTCCACCAAAATTACATCATAGCCAACAGATAACTGCGTTTTGCCGTTATTAACTGCCTCAATCCCATCTTTTGTCGTGATATTCAACGGAGCTATTACATGCCCTCCATCTTGACGAACATTCTCACCGGTGAAGCCGATGCTCACCTCTTTTGCGTTATCGACCGTAACTTTTTGAGTAATTGGATGATTATTCGTTATCGGTATATTTTTTAGCGAAGATATGGCATCAGAATTAAAAACATCATCAGGATGGCGCAATTCTCGCCGTACCGTTCCGCTAGGTAAGCGATATGAAAAAACGCCAGTCCGCGTAATAACGGCATCACCGCGCAAATAGCCTTCCGCTGTCTTAGACAATTTGCCTACTTCGCTTATATCAAAACGTAAAACTTTTTTTAGTTCACTAGTCATAATCCGCAATTATGAAACAAAAAAAAACATGTTGTCAATAAAAAAGTCTTTATATTTACAATTACGGCATTATTTTTCACTATCTATACCAAAACTAACAGAATAATAATATCGCCGCTATGGCCTTCTCAGGCCGTATTTAGCCATAAAGCCTATGTCTTACGAATAAGATATAATATAACTGTATCTTTTATTGAAAAATAGCACACATTATAAGGTTATTGCTGCTAATCCATAACAAAAACAAAACGATTCTCTTGAAATGTGCTATACTTATATAGTAAAGAAAAAAGAAGGAGAATGAAAATGGTAGAAGCGCATAATGATTTTAGTTGGGATAAATTATCATTAAATGTTGGAGGAAAACCAATTCCTGTCAAAAATCCTAATGGCGTTGTAATTAATATTGTTTATGATCATGCTAAAATCATAGAAAAATATCATAATATCTCAGGCGAAAGCCCATGCAAGATTACTTATTTTCAGGGTAAAAATGACCTTGTTCGGATTATAACCAAAAATGGGAAATGGAAATTATATTTTTGGTGGAAAAATAAATATAAAAATATAGTGACAAAAAAAGAAGGATATCATATGTCAAATGCCAAAATTAATGCTTCTTTATCAAAAAAGGCAATTGAAAGAATATTTTGCAAGTTATCAAATATATTAGAATATAGTGATATAACCAAAATTATGAATATGGAAGAGTATAACAAATACAAGAAAAAGTTTGAATTGAAGAATGGTTTTCCTATGAATCATGGACTATAGCTCAGGAATTACAGGAATAGCAACGCATCTGCAAGAAAAATCATTTCCAGGATTGCCAGTCTCACTAGGCGGATCATTCCAAGAGTAGGTATTGCCGTCTTGGTCCTCGTGCGAATCGCGCACTCGCTCATCTTCTGAAGTTTGCCATATATACTTTTCAATACCAACAGACTGCTGACGTAAGCCAGTAAGCTGACCGTTTAGCTTGCTCACCTGATCGCGAGCTATGACATTCGCCCGCCGCTCTGTAACGCCAAATTGCTTGGTTATATCTTTTGCCATATCGCCATATTGCCTACCGCTGCCAATACCTGATAAAACGATTTGATTTACACTTTGCAATTCTTGGACTGGTAGACTTTTTATAAGCTGGACATTAGCCGCTGAAAAAGCATCAAGTTGTTGTGCTAGCCATGGCTCTGAAGCGAAAGGACTAATACCAAAGACCTGCTTCATCATGCCTTGAAATTGTCCATAATTAAAGGCTGATGCAGCCATGCCAACATCACGCGTTAACGTTTCAAGATTAGGCATCTGTTGAGCTACATTAAAACCGATTGTTGTCATGATTCCTTGCAGATCATCAACATAGCTATCTAGTCGCGGCTTCATCAAATCAGCACTTGCGATTAATCCTGGTAAAGAAGGCAGTAAAATATCTTTGATTTGCTTATTAATTACGGAAACTATTTGCTGTAGCTGTTTACGATATGATCGCTCGACATTAAGCGGTAATTTAGGTATTGGCGGCTTTTTAAATTTTTTAGGCGGTTTTAGTCCAAGAGACATGTAGACTGTCTCTATATAAATTTTTAGATCATTAATCGTTGCCATCGTTTAAGTCACTAAAACTTGGATCTTTGTTTTGATCTAAAATTAAAGGATCATATTCAACTTTGCCAGCAATTAAATGTTGGTGTGCTGCTTCTGGTGTATAAACACCATTTTGGATATAAATTTGGTCTGTCTGCGCTTTTTGATTCTGCATCGCAACGATTTCCTGGCGGCTATGCTGCCATAGCGGATTAAAAACAAAAGCTGATTTAGCATCAGGCTTTACCCTGCTATCGCGTGCGGATTTTATTACAGTCAAAAGTTTATTAATCGGATCGGTTAAGATATCTTCTTGCTGAGATTTTACGCTGTCGTACCAGTTGCGTACGTCATTATCACCAGTTGAATTTAAGCCAGAAGGTGTATCGCCCATCAAAACTATTTGAGGAATGCCAGTAACTGCTGATAATGCCCCGACAAATTTATCTAGCAACTCAGGCAAGCCGCCTATTGATGACGGCTTCTTCTCGTACTCATCAGCCCCATCCAAGACGATGATGTTATTTATTGATCTTGTTTGTGCTGTTAAATCAAGCCGATGTTGTATTTTTTTATCGCCTCCAGTGGAACTAAGCAGATTTGCCATGCCGGTTATTTTTATTACTGAGATGATAAAATCATGTAACATTTCACTACCGTAATCGTAGGCTTGCAACATGTTAATAAACTGATTATAAATTGGCTGCAATACCGAATCCCCCCAGCCGTCATTATCAGAGCTTAGCGTATTTGGGAGCATTTCACCATCAAAGCGTAATATTCTGCTTTCGTGTATATCTAAAATAGATTTTGTCAGCGTATTTGTTGCCTTTATATTTTGCGAGATCGTGTATATTGCGGGTTCGTTATATAATGACGGCTGCGATGGATCGGCATAATATTGCGTGATTTGTGTTTGTGTTCGATCATATACTGCCAATTTTTCAAGGCTTCTTATCGTCCTAAAATTTACCGGTTTGCTCCATTCCTGCCCATCATCGATCATCATAAAAACGATAGCACCACCGTACAGCCGCGCCCACTTTATAGCATCATTTATCTTTGTTTTTGCTTTTAGTTTAGTTAAGTAATCCTGCAAATTATTGGATGGATCGCCTACAATAGAAATCCATTGGCGTGTCATTTCGTTTGCATAAATGTTAACGATTTTCTTACCGAAGCCATCACCGCGATAGATGTTATTAAGCTCATTGGCTGTTAATTGTGTTGTTGCCGCAAAACTGGTGGATGGCGTTCGGCCTTTTCCAAAAACACCAAGATTTGTTAATACGTTTTTTAAGCCATCTGTTTTAAAGCTTTTTAATTGTTTTTCCAACGCATCAACTTTCGTCTGTAGCTTTTTAGTTGCAACATCATCATTTATAGGTTTATTCATACATGCCCCGCTGCGTAATGCCAGTATCGTTAATGATTTCAATAATGCCTTGCGTGAAAGCATCTACTTGGTCATCATGATCGCCGGTTGGAAAAGATTCACATTCGCTTATAAAATCCGGCAGCCAATCCGCATATTCTGGCACATAAACAATTCCGCTGTCAACAATTGGCGATATACTATGTGCTCTAGACACTTTATCAGTAGTCACTTTTATAGGCTTAATAAAAATCGGTTCATTGCTTCCATCATATCGCTGTAATTCTGGTATGATTGTTTGGCCGCTTGCCTTATCTTCCATGATTATGACATCAGGCATATATAACTTTTTAAGTACGCGTATATCACGCTTAAGCTCCGGCGTTTCAATTCGCTTGCGATAGATGTTCCTAATATAAATTAATAATTGATCGTTTTCTATTTTTACGCCAAAATCAATACCAACGCTATAATCATTCATCTGTCCGGTTTTAAAAGCCGTGTCCCATGACTGCAGTTTTAAATAAAATTTATGATTATCTTCAGGATTATATGTTTTAAATTTAGATGTTCTAATTAAATTTCCTTCGATTTTTATCGGCTCTTGATTATATTGAGTTTCCCAATTGTATATACCGATATCTTTTTTCTTTTTTTCGGCGATTTCTGGCGTTAGTCCTTCTAAAAGCTCGTTTTTTTCTGTACGTCTATCGTGAAAATATGGCGTTATGATTGTTTTATCTGCTTTATATTCCATTGGAATCTTGAGGTGTGTCCAGCCATCTTGCTTTAGCAGGAAATTAACTGGGTCTCGCGTTCCTAGTCGTTGCATAATGACTATAATATTTCCTTTTCCAGTTTCCCAGCCATCCAATCTTGTCATCATGCCGGACTGCATCCATGTAATCAAACGATCGCAATGTAATTTCACATCTATTTTTTTGATATCTAAAGGATCATCTAAAATAATTGTATCGCCACGATCGCCAGTTATGCCGCCTTGTGTTGAAAATGCCACCCTCCAGCCCAGCTTATCGTTGAAATATTTATGCTTTTGATCTTGATCATCTTTGATTTTAAAGGCACTACTGCCTTCTAGCGTCTGCAAAAGGCCTGTCTGATAAAAGTATGATCTGATTAAATCGCGGCTTCTAAGTGTATCGCGTATAGTCAAATCATCGCGACAGGTGCCGGTTAGAAATCTGTGAGCTGGATCAGATAACCAAACCCATGCTGGATAGAAAACCGCATTCGTCAAGCTTTTTGCGCGGCCCGGAGGAATGGTAATTATTAAGCGATTTATTTCACCGTCATGTACGGCTTGTAAATGATCGCATATTGCGCATATATCCCATGTTTTTCTAAAAGGCTTAGGGTCAACAACATCCCAGCAACCTTCTACAAACCGTTTAAAGCTTTTTTTTAGTAAAATTGCATATTCTAACTTTGCTGCAAAATCCATTACTTTTTCTTTTCTTTCTTTTCTTTACGCAGCATGCTCTCTATCTTTTTTTCAAGATCTTTTTGTAGTGATTCGCGTTGTTCGATATTAGATGTTGTTACATTTATTTCGGCCGTAACTTTTCCGTCTGTTCTTTCGTATATATGTTCTACTGCTCTTACATCGCCTTTCATCGCCTTTGCTAAAAGCCCGACATTGACCCATTCGCTAAAGTCTTTTGTTTCAGTCTTTCCAGTAAACGGATCTTTCCGCGTGAACTTTTCATTCAAGGCCTTTTTCAAAAGCGTGGTCATGCTGAGTAACCCTTTTGGCCGACCCGCAGGATTTCCGCTTTGCCCTTTTTTGAAAGGCGGCCTTAAATTTTGTGGTGCTCCGGCTCCTGACATATACCCCCCTTACAGATCATTCGCTTGCCGGTGCTAAACTGGTGCTAGCGTCCGACAATAAAATTAAAAATCTATTTCGCTCGTATCATCAAAATCAAAATCAAAATCAAAATCCAGATCATCAAAATCAAAATCCAGATCATCAAAATCAAAATCTGCGGCCTCTACTTCATCCTCAAACATAATATTTTTTGTGCTTTTATATTCGCTAGCTTTTAATTTTTCATCAATAAAGTGGCTATTTTTCCATATAGCTTGAAAGATGTCAAGATGGAATTTTGTCATTTCATTTCCTTCTACTATCTCCAAATTTTCAAAGCGGCGATTTTGATTAAGATTCATAGATGTTAATACTGTAAAATGCCAATTTTCATTAGAAACAATCAAAATTTTTGCGTGTAGATTTGTTGCTTTTATTGTCTTTGGAAATAGAGTTAGAATTTTTTTACAGTATTGTGGCTGACGTGTTGGAAAAGAAAAGTCGATAAGGAGCTGAAGTGATTTTATGATACTTTTTTTTAGCATATCAGAGAGATATTGTAAGTCAGCATCACCGGCCGACCAAGTCATAATTTTAACATCTGCTTTACCTGTGATTTTTAAAAGATGAGATAGTATATTTATAACGCCGAATTGCCCACCTGTAAAAGCATATACAGTTTGCCCATGATTGATATCTCCCAAAACCTCCGCGCAAGATTGTTGATCTGTAGCTATCCTTAAAAAACGTTTTTTCATCCTTGTTTTATACGATAAGGCTTTTTTCTTGATATCCATTTTCTTTTAATATATTTCCTCCATTATTTGTAATTTCTGATGATAAGCTCATTTTGCTTAGTTCTCCCATTGCCTTTGCATGAAATAAAACGTGATGCACTTACTGTTTCTATATTATAATCTTTATATAATTCTTGTACAAATGCAGTATTACTATTTGAAATCATAAAATAACCGCCGGCTCTATCTATATGATTACAAAACGTTGCAAGTTTTTCATGCATATTATCTCCAAATCCAGAGCCGTCATAACCACTGTATGTTTCATGATACGGCGGGTCAAGGTAATAGAGCTGTCCTTTTTTTGGGGTTAACTGTGTAAAGTTTTGCTGGTGAATATCAGCATCTTGCAATAATTTTGAACATGCTTTTAAGTTATATTCATCAACAATAGCGGGGTTTTTATATTTACCCATTGGAACGTTAAAAAAGCCACTTTTATTAACTCTATATAGTCCGTTGTAGCATGTTTTATTGAGATAAATAAATAAGGCTGCAATCTTTGCTTGCTCTTGTTCTTTACCTATATCTATACGTGCATTACGATAGTAATCCAAACTATGGTTGTTTTTATGTATTTTAAGATTTTTAATGACACTATCTAAATTATCACGAATAGCGCAATATGTAATAATCAAGTGTAAATTAATATCCGATAAATAAGCGTTTTTTGGTTTAAGCGAAAAAAATAATGCTCCGCCTCCTAAAAAAACTTCATGATAAGATGTATATATCTTTGGAATACGCAGTAAAAGCTCATTAATAATAGAACGTTTGCCACCTACCCACTTAACAAATGGACGAGCTGTAAATGTTTTTTCTGGTGTATTTTCGGTATTTTTACTCATAATATTTACTCCTCTATTTTTTCACGCGACCATGTATAATCGCTGTATTTTTCATTTCCTCCCAATAAAACTCTTATTCCTTTAGATTCCATTTGTCTTATTCTTTCACGTGTATAATTTATTTTTTTTCCAATACTGGCAAAAGTATGTCCGGTTAATCGTGCTATCAATACCTCTTTAATTTTTGGCGATAGTTTATCACAATTTTTGATATACTTTATTGGTTCTGCAATATGTTTTAAAGCATATTCAACACGCGTCATCAAGCCTCCTTTGTTGATTCTTCAAAAGTCAGATAGTCTATATTCTTGTCTTTAAGCCATTGTTTGGCTTGTGTGTTGGCACGCATAAATAATAGTTTCTACAGCCACCTTTTTCATCATTTTCTGGAAAATGTGTCATTGCCGCTTTAGTAAGCAGGTTTTCAAATGCATCATTTTTAAATTTTTTATTAAAATCAGTCTTTTTTAGCATGTTTATCAACTTCAGCTATTGGTATGTTTTTATCCTCCAAAATTTTGTTTCTCAGCAAAATTCCGAACACAAGCGTAATGTCTTCCATAAGGAGCCCTTTACTAAAAGCTTCATCTTTTATAATTTTCAGCTCGTTTTCATTTAAAAAATTTAAAAATTCTTTTTTGCAAACATCAAAAGCTACCTGTTGAATATCATACGCGTTTTTCGGTTTTTTATTTTCAACGAGATTAACCAATTTAGTAGCATATTTTTTGAAAATATCGTCGGCTTTTATTTTTTCTGCTATTTCGAGACCGACTTTTGTTAGGTTGGCTGGACTAGATGCTCTAACGGTGGCATTAGGATTAGAGTATTGATATATGAGATCAACTTTCGTTTCAAGCGATATAATTTTATCAAATGCATTTTCCATTTTGTCAATTCTCTTGCCATGGAAAGAAAATGTCTGTTTCCATGAACCGATTTTATAAATAATATAAAATGCCAAAATAAGGATAGCCAACAGAACGAATACGCAGCTATTCAACTGTTCAATTAGCTTTATAAAAATATCGTGCATATAATTACCTCTTTTTTTATATAAAATCCTAATAACAGTATTCGATGTTACGCATAGTCAAAACCGAAATCCATATAGTCATAAATTCGCTCCTTCGTTATTTATATTAGCACAGTTAACCAGAAACTTGACAAGAATGTCAATTACTTATTTAAAAGATATATGATTAAGTTTCTTTAACACAATACCTAACGTCAAGGGATACTTGCCTTATTAAATCTCCGGCAGAACTCGTCAAGATATTTCCGCATATATTTTTATAAGATTATTATAGCCTATAAGATATAGAATTTCAATATTTAGCAAACATAACTTTCACCCCTACTTTCACCCCTACTTATGAAGTAGTACACCATAACTTACCCTGACTTTTCTACAAAACAAGCACAAATTAATCCCTAATTTAAAACAAATTGTTTATGTACTACCTCACAAATCCATAATGTCTCACGTAATTTTCAGCGATTATTTTTGTTTTATTTGTTGACAAAAGTTCGCTAACGAACTATACTTACATCATAAAGTATTATTACTTTATACAAGAAAAGGAGAATGAAAATGAAACATGTTACAGAAAAAAGTTACGATTGCGTACAAGATACGCTTGAAAGGCTGTGCAGGCTTAATAAGTTAGACATATCAACAAGCTATAGCAACATAAGCAATAGCCGCTATTTTAATATTTCATGTGAAAACGGAAATGAATTTAAGATACGACTGGCGGAACATTCAGCAAAACCTACGTATGAGATTATGAACGGGATAGCCGATTATGATATTGGAAGCCATGATATGGCCACGCATAATAATATTAATGCTTTTTTGCATGATTTTTGTAAAAAGTTTTCTTTGAAAAAAGACAATGGAATAAGTTTACGGATTAAAAATCATATAAATAATTTAGAAAAAATTAAGGCACGTCAAGCTAAATTTAATGAATATAAGCAGGAAAGGCTCAGAATTTTTAAAAAAAATATGGAACAAAAAAAACAGGTTGCAAAAAAATGGTTACTTAAAAACAACATCAATTTATCAGAATTTGAAAAAAAGATTTGGTGCGAATTATCTAAAAATGGTCGCATCAAATTTAAAAAGAATAATTTGTTTGGACTTGAAGTTATTTGTTCGCTAAAGGCCGATAAATTTTTCTTAAAAAAAGGAGAAGGAGAAATGAAATGAGTCAAGAAAATATATTAAAATTAACTAGTCTTTTAATTCGCTGCGTAGAATTTGAGGCTGTGCATGGCAAAAGTGATGGATTGACTGAGACTATTCGAGAGTTAACGTTTCTTTTGGCTATCGAAAAAGGACGGAAGTATTGTTCACGGATGATTTCAAGATGTAAGCAGATGATTGCTTTTGCGACGAATTAAACTATTTTTTAATAATTATTAGGAGGAAGAGAAATGACTGGATTAAGTTTTTGGATGACAGAAGATATTAGCAAGATAGTTGGTGTGACAGAAGCTACGGTAAGAAGGTGGTGCCGCCAAGATTTATTTAATGCCAAATTAATTGGCTATAAAGTCTGGATAATTGAGATTGATGAAAAAGCACATGACACTATTGCTAGGAAGAAAACAGAACTTTTGAAAAGGAGGAGCAAATGAAAAATAAAATAGTAACACTAGAATTTTTGAAGACTAAAGAAGCTTGTGTTGAAGGTTTAGACTGGTTCGAAGCCAAATATGGCGAGAAAGAAGTTGGACTAAAGCAATTAATTACTGATTTACAGGCAGAGGATAAATTGGAATGGATAAACTGGCTATTAACACGCCTTTTCACACAAAAAAAATGTGTTATGTACGCTGTATATACAGCTGAATTGGTGCTGCCGATATTTGAAAATAAATTTCCTGATAATCCAGCTCCGCGAAATGCAATCGAAGCGGCAAAGGCATATGTAGCAAATCCTTGTGAACGAACCAAGGAAAATGCCGAAAAAGCTTCTTATGCTGCTTATGCTGCTGCTGTTGCTGCTGCTTATGCTGCTGCTGCTCCTCGTGCTGCTCGTGCTGCTCGTGCTGCTATTTATGATGCTGCTGTTGCTGCTTCTTATGCTGCTAATGCTGCTTATGCTGCTTATGCTGCTAATGCTGCTCATGCTGCTTATGCTGCTGCTGTTGCTGCTGCTTATGCTGCTGCTGCTGCTCATGCTGTTGCTGCTCGTGCTGCTCGTGCTGCTCGTGCTGCTCGTGCTGCTCGTGTTGCTGCTGATGATAGAAAGGCAACTATGCACAAGATCACAGACTACGGCATAAAATTATTGGAGGAGGAAGAATGAAAAATAAAATAGTAACACTAGATTTTTTGACGACTAAAGGAGCTTG
>Ga0307377_10003232_pt1 | contig 18571 bp, 25 predicted proteins | sample TR3MG_FD_202535 | JGI IMG/M metagenome (GOLD analysis project Ga0307377, IMG submission 202535) | Soil microbial communities from Risofladan, Vaasa, Finland - TR-3 | ecosystem: Environmental > Terrestrial > Soil > Coastal area > Acid sulfate soil | place: Finland: Risofladan, Vaasa | collected... | reverse complement strand
ATTACCATCGATCACAATAGTTTCTTCTTTAATTTCTTTTACCGTAACATTTAAAGGACCTTGATTGGTCATGGTCTGTAACATTTGACCTTCTTGAACTCCTTCAGGTGCTCGATCTTTTGTAACCTCAGCAATTAAATCAGGATTAACACCACCATAAGCCTCGTCAAAAGGTATGTTAACTGTTTTAGTTTCTCCTTCGGACATCCCAATTAAACCTTTTTCAAACCCTTGTATTAGAGATCCTTGCCCTAAAGTTGCTGATAATGGTTCTCTACCATCAGTTAATGATGAATCAAAAATAGTCCCATCTTCTAATCTTCCCGTGTAATTAACAGTCACGGAGCTGTTTAAATCAACTTTTTTCATATTTTTTTTAATTTGGTTAAAACTTAACAATAAAAAATAGTATTGTAAAATGATATTTATTGATTGATGAAAGAATTTTTAAAGTATTTGTATGTTACGTTGATGAATAAGTATGGGTCATTCATGTGGTTTGGTATTCATATGGGTGTAACTCAGGTTGATTGGCATTGGGTTTTAGAAACTTGTTTTTGTGTGTTGATTAATTTAATGGTTTTTCATACCATTTACCTTGAATGGAAAGAAAAAAAATCTTCAAATTAGCATATGACCACTTTTACTTTTCAAAAACTAACAACCTATAATAATTAAACTCGTATATAACACATGAAAAACTTATTACTTTTATTTTTATTCCCCCTTTTTATTTATTCGCAGTATTGTCCTTACTTGGGACCTAACCAAACTTTACCTTGTGGGGTTACACAGGCAACTTTAACTGCCGATCTATCACAATGTGGTCCTGGATCTCAACCTAATCAAACAACGAACTACAATGTTACAAACATTCCATATGTTGCTCAAGTAAATAATGGAACTCAAGTTTTTTTAAGTGATGACTCACAATCAGGTGTATATAATATTGGTTTTACGTTTTGTTTTTATGGGCAAACTTATACACAATTTAGAGTTGGTTCTAATGGATGGGTTTCTTTGGGTGTTGGAGCTCAACCTGGAACATTTACATCGGCAGCAATACCAAATGTTGGGTTTAATATTCCAAAAAATTGTATTATGGGCCCATGGCAAGATTGGAATCCTGGAGTCGGAGGTCAAATTAGATACCAAACTCAAGGAACCGCACCTTGTCGTAAGTTAGTTGTTAGTTGGACCGGTGTTCCTATGTTTTCTTGCACCAATTTACAAGGAACTTTTCATATTGTGTTATATGAGTCTTCTAATGTAATAGAAAATCACATTGCAAATAAACCAAATTGTCCTCAATGGGCAGGTGGAACTGCAGTTCAGGGTATTCACAACGCAGGAGGAACTCAAGCCGTTACGGTTCCTGGTAGAAACTCAACACAATGGACAACCGTAAACAATTCATATCGTTATACACCATCAGGACCTGTCGTTAACCCAATTTACACATGGTTTCAAGTTGGTAATCCTAATCCAATTGGGACTGGTTTACAAATTACGGTAACTCCACCTGCTCAAGGTGCTAATTACACTTGTGTTCCTGTATATCCCACTTGTAATGCTGGATGGTCGGCGTGTAATGTTGGTGGAGGAAACTTGGGACCTGATACCGTATTTGTTTTACCAACACCAAACCTTCCTGTTCCAAATATAATACCAACAGATCCATTATGTAATAATAGTTGTGATGGAACTATCGTTGTTAGTCCTGTTGGCGGAACTCAACCATTCAATATAAGTTGGGATAATGGTGGAAACACACTAACGTTAAATAATCTTTGTTCAGGAACCTACACATTTACACTAACGGACGCTACTGGCTGTAGTTATAATGGAACATCAACATTATTAAACCCGGCACCGTTACAATTACCAACAATTACACCAACAAACCCAACTTGTTTTGGATATTGTGATGGATCTGCGATTGTAAATCCTATTGATGGTCTTGCTCCATACACATATCTTTGGGATAACGGACAAACCAATCAAACGACAACAAATTTATGTTCAGGAAACTATTCTGTAACCGTTACAGACGCAAATAACTGTCCTGCAACGCAAACAACAACGTTAGTTGATCCACCAATGGTGACAATCAACCCAATTACAGGGTTAGACACGGTTTGTTTTAACTCCACAACCAATTTATATAACGTCTCAAGTGTTTTTCCTAACCTAAACTACATATGGACTAACACGATAGGGAATATCACCACAGGACAAGGGACAAATCAAATAAATTTGGATGTAACTGGTGTAAATGGGGGTCTATATTCTAATACTTTATCTGTTATTGGTGAAAATCAACTTGGATGTCAGTCATCACCTGAAACTTTTACCATTTATGTGTTAAATATTCTTCCTGTAATCACTCAAGTGGGTCCATTTTGTGAATATGACAATTGTGTTAACCTAATTGCAACTCCTTCGGGTGGTATTTTCAGTGGAATGAATGTATGGAACGATCAATATTGTCCTAATAATGGTTTTATTGGTGTTGATCTTGTAAATTACAACTATACTCAGTCAGGATGTTGGTTTGATACGTCAATAAATGTTCAAGTATACCCAAGACCAACAATATTACCAATGACAAATGGGATTGTTGACGAAAATAATGTATATCATCAAATATGTGAGGGTGATACGGTAAGTGATGTCTTTGATTTAGTGTCCGTAAGTGGTGGATTTAACCAATGGTATCTATTCGAAGACACAATTACCAATAATACTCTAAGTGTAACATGGGATATGGACGGAATATTCACTTTTCAGGGTGTAAGATGGGATAATGGGTGTGTTTCTAACCCTCAAACGTTCAATATAACCTTAGAATTGTGTCCAAATGAAGTATTTTACGTTCCAAATGCCTTTACACCTAATGGAGACGAAAGAAATAACGTATTCAAACCAATAATCACCTCAGGAGTTGACATATTTAACTATACTTTTGTGATTTACAACCGATGGGGACAGATTATATGGGAAACTTTTAACCCAAATACAGGTTGGGATGGGACATATAACAGTATTCCTTGTCAAGATGGGGTTTATACGTGGAAAATGAGGTTTAAAGTTCCTAAAACTGATGAAATTAAAGAATTTTTAGGAAGTTTTACACTTATTAGGTAATAGATATTTATTTATATGAGTAAAAAGAAAAATCCTGAGTTAAAAGAGGGTGATCGCATCGTTTTGATCTATATGCCAGGTGAAGATATTGATACAGGAACCAAAGGAAGAGTTAAAAGTATTGGTCAAGCCCCATCTTTTGGTGGTGGATCCGATTATATGTATAATATAGAGTGGTTAGATGACGATGGTAAGGTAATTAGCACCCTTTCTTTACTTCCTGAGGCGGATTCTTGGATATTAGACCCCGAATTCACGCAAAATGACCTAAATGAAGCTAGAAATCGTGTAATTACTGACTTAGATGAGTTAATTAGTAGACATGAGTGGTCAAGACTCTTTAAAAAGTCCGATTTGAAGTATATTATGGAGTATTTGGAATTAATTAGACAGTCAGGAGTGGTAAATATGTTCCAATCAGGTCAATTTTTAGGTCAAACTAAGGATTATCTGACAGCATACTTTAATTTACACCGAATGCAACGTGAATTAGATGATACTGATGAAGAAATAATCAAAAAAATCTTAAAAATGTCTGAAAATGTAAGAAATATCATGATTTCAGCGGCAGTTACCGATTTAGAACGTAATAATAAAACAATTACGGGTAGATCAGCAACAAATAGGGTAAATAGACTCTCAACTGAACTTGTAAAACACTTTATGGGTAGATAATCGTGTTTTTTTCACTAAAACACTTGATTATATCACAAATATTGATCATTTTTTCATAAAAACATACAAATTATGACATTATTATCGGTTTCTCTATTAGTTTTTAGTATAATTATCCTTTTTACAACCATTTTATTAATATATTGGTGGAAAAAGTATGGAAAATCACTATTTTCCACCCTAAAAGACCTAAAAAACATGCAAAATCCACCAAATTTTATGGAAAACATGGGAAATTTGGGTAATTTAGAGGATTTTTATCAAAATATTGGTAGTTTTGGTGGTCAAATGGGTAATATTAATCAAAATATGACCAAATTTAACCAAAGAATGAGTGAAATTGCTAAAAAAATGAATAAAAAATAGGTTAAAACTCCCAAAAAAGACCTGTTTTTGGTCATTTTTTGTCTTTATATATACAAAAAAACCCCCTAAATTGGGGGTTTTTACGTTTAAAATGGGGTATTTTTACTCAGTTTCAGAGGTATCTTCCTTAAAAAAATTAGTTAAAAACTTACCAACCACACCTAACGCTATTGAAGATACTATCATAGCTTTAATTTCGAAGGATGTGAATATGTCTTTAAGGTTGTCAAATTGCCATAGACCTCCAATTGCAAGAACAGAAGCGACTGCCAATAAAGAATCTCCGATTCGTCTCCACTTTTTTGGTGTGGGTTTCCAATAACTACCTGTTATTTTTTTAAACTTTGTCATTTTTAAAGCCCTTTAATCAAGTTTATACATTGTTTAAGATACTCTTTAGCTCTTGGTGAGGGTGTATACTCATCTTCTTTAGTTTGTAACTTTAAAACCCTCTCAATATCTTTAACAAGTTCGGTTCCGTGCTCATTTTCTTTATACAATTCAATTACTTTGTCCATGGCCTTATTACAACCACCTGAAGTTTCGTCATAATAGTTTTTATTTCTAAATCTGTTTAAGTGATTCATCATTTCATACGCCAAATGTGATCCACCATCTTTTACATCTTTAAACAAACGTAAATTGTTTAAAATACCAAGTGTGTCAACCATAGAGTTTACACCTGCAGCTCTTTTTGTTATACCTGGAGTATATTTTGAAAATTCATCGGATCTACCAACTATTTCATCTAAAGGTATTACGTTTTCAGGAATACAACGAGCCTTTTTATCTTTCTTTTTTGATTTAGAAGATTCCATTTCTTCTTCTGTTAAAACAGATCTTACAATTTTTTGAATTTGACTTTCAGTTATTTTTATTGTTCTCATACAATTATTTTTTACAAGGCATTTAATATTTATATTAATAAATATCATATAGTATGCGAATTTTAGAAAATGTTGTTAGAAGAGTTTTACTCGAATCAATCAATCACCCAATGAAACTTAAGAAAAATATTAAAGTGTCTGATAATTTAAAATATCATTTAGATAAAAATATACCTTTAAATGAAAATGTGTTCAGAATTTATTCAGAATCTTTTTTTGAATTAATAAATGAAGTTCGAAAATTACACAAACTAAATCTTATGTCTTTGAATGATGAGGACAGATGGATCGTCGAGTCTGACTTGGGTAAAAAAGTAATACTTGAAAATGGTCAAGTTGTTTATTTAGAAGTTCCTTATGAAAATAAGGATCAACTAATGGAGACTGAATATCAAGGAAGAAAAGTCCAACTTGGTAAAATCATGCAAGGAGACATTAAAAAGTTTAAAGTGTATGTTAAAAACGATAAAGGAAAAGTTGTTAAAGTAAATTTTGGTTTTGGTGGTAAATCAGCAAAAGGAAAACGAATGACAATTAAAAAGAACAATCCTGAAAGGAGACGTTCATTTAGAGCAAGACACAATTGCGATAATCCAGGTCCGAGATGGAAACCAAGATACTGGGCATGTAGAACATGGTAAAACTATAGGAAAAATTATATTTTAAAATCATTATTAAGTTGGTAAACTTAAATTCAATAGTAAAAAAAGAATTATCAAAAATGATAATTGAGGTTTCGTCTGATCCTTCAAAAGGGTATATTACACCATCAAAAAAAGTTATTTCAGATGTTTGTGAAAAAGAAAAATTTTGTAAAAAACAAGGACCAATAACTTTTGGACAATTAAAAAAAATAGTTCAAACTGCACAAAATAAAAATTTGTTTATTGACACATCTGAGGGTGTATATAAGGCCACCTTAAGATTATTACCTTGGTTTTTCCCACAAATTGCAATTGCAGGATTCTTAGGTAGTAGTATTAGGGCGTTTAATAAAATAATTAAACCAGGTTTAGAAGACACCAAAGGTTATAAAAGTTGGTGGGGAAAGACACTTATAAAACTAATGGATACCGTTGAGGGTGATATACCACATGAAGATCCAATATCAAAAATATTTTTCATTTCTGATGGGTTATTATTCATGTTAGATCGAAAATACAAGTTAAAATTTACAAGATATATTTCAGAATTGGCATCCAACAAACCCGATAATGAACCAGTTCCTGAATATTTTGTCGAGAATGAGTTGAGGAAATGGATTAATGAAAAATTTTTAATTAATCCCCCATTACCACCTAAAATAAACAATAGAGAATTAACACCAGACGATCTACCATTTGATGAAAAAATAGATGAAGAGTTAAAATGGCATTTCAATAAAAACGATAGAGAAGTTTTAATTATAGAAAGTGACAATTGGAAAATTCAATTCGATAATAAATTGCCAACTGAAATGAAAAAAGGTGATAAACTTTTTATTCCTAAAGAAGTTTATCACCGTGTGGTTAAAGGTAATGGGGATCTAAAAATTAGAATAAAAGAATTTTAACTTTTTTTAATTGCAAACTCAACAGAGTTCAAACAATCTAAATTTGCCGGATTCGCCCCACCATATGAAATTGCACTTTGTAAAGATTCCTCAATTTCTGTAAGTTTATTAAAAATCGAAGTGTCTTTATAGTCAACCAATTTTTTTATCCCCTCAATTCTGTTAGTTTTTCCTTTTTGTGATGATGATGCACTACCCCAAAATTCTTTATACCAACGATTATTGATCATATTTTTTACTTTTTTACCGGGAGATTCTTCATATCCTGCCAACATTCCACCAACCATAACCATAGTCGCTCCTAATACTAAACTTTTAACAATATCACTATGTTGTCTAATAGATCCATCGGCAATAATTGGAACTTTTGAAACCCTACAACAATCTAAAATCATATTTGCTTGCCACCCTCGATTGCCAAATCCGGTTGAGTGATATGTCGTGCAGGCGGATCCTCCACCAATACCACATTTAATTGCATCACAACCCCACTTTTGTAGATCAATTACCGCATCAGGTGTTGACACGTTCCCCCCGATTAAAAATGTTTTTGGTAACTTTTCTTTAATATATTTTACCATTTTTTTCATTTTTACACAATGACCATGAGCGATGTCTATTGTAATAAAATCGGGTGTCAAATTTTCTTTCATTAAAAGATCTACAAAATTATATGACTCTTCATTTACACCTAAGGATATTGAAGAAATTAAATCTTTTTTATGCATCTTACGTGTGAATTTTACTGGATCAATATCAAATCGATGCATTATGTAAAAGTATCCATTTTCGGATAGTTTAATTGCTAATTTTTCATCAATTATACTTTCCATATTGGATGGGGTAATTGGTAATTTGAATTTATGTCCTCCGAACTCACAAGTAGTATTACATTCGGATCTTGATCCTACGTAACTAAATTGAGGTATTAAGGTAATATCTTCAAAATCAAATTTCTTTTTCATGTATTTTTTTTAGTTTATTATTTAAGTTAATAATACACTTTTAAGAAATATTTATCAATATGATTGAAATTAAAAAATCCTTAATATTAGAAAAATCCGAACAAACACAACTTATTAGACAAATAGTAAGGGATATTATACAAATATATAATAGTAATGGTGATGGTGAATTTTATTTACCTGAAGATTTAGGTGGTGAAGAAATGGAATATCGGTCACCAAAAAATTCAGTGTCTGTCGAACTTACTTTAGAAATGTCTGATGATGTGGACGATTACATGTCAACCGCCTTTTTTGTTAGAGATGAAAATGTTATTGAAATTAAAATTGTATATAACCCTAAAAATAAAAGAAAAATTACTTATGATTTAATTGGTGAGTTAAATGAAATAATTGCTCACGAATTAAGACACCTATATCAGAGAGATACCGACCTTTTTGATTTGGGTGATGAAGATGATGAGGAGGAAGAATTACCACCATTTGAATATTATTCCCAACCTGAAGAAATTGATGCTCAAGTTTATGGGTTTAGAAGAATGAAAAAAGTAACTCGAAGACCTTTTGAGGAACTTGTTAGAAATTGGTTTAGAACACACAAGGAAATACACCAGTTAAACGAAAAAGAACAAGAAAAGATTGTTGAAATGATTTTAGATTACAATTCTAAGATTTAAACCTTTCGATCATTTTTTGAATAACTTCTGACACTATTTTAGAAGAAAATAAAGAACCCATATAATGTCCGACTCCTGTTGCTATTAGTGATATTTGTTCTTCGCTTAAATCGGGTAATTCGAGAAGTAAAGGAACAATTGGAACCAAAAAGGTATAAGCCATCATATTTGACACTTTTGAAAATGTTAAATTAAGACTTGATAAAAAATTTAAAAATGCATCTTTTAAGTCAAATGCTTTCATAAGTGCTCGATCAAAAAAGGTGACTATTTTTTTTTCTTTAATGATTTCTAACACTTCTTTTAATTTTTCTTTGTTATCAAAGAAAAATGTTAAAATGATACCAAAACAAATTAAATTAATTTCTGACTGAGATAAATTTGTGTATTTACCTTCCATATATCTACTAATTGGACCTACAAACCCACCAATAACAGATCCCCATGTTAATGCGAATTTAAAATCAATACCATATTGATTTTTAACGTCTTTAATTAAATTTTTTGTGAATTTTTTTGATTCATTAAAAACTTGGTGTAATTCTTCTTGTTTTTCTTCCTTTAATAATTTAATAAATTGGGATTCGGTTAAAATTAAGTCCATATTGTGTGTTAATATCTTTATAATAAATATGTCTTAACAAAAACAATTAACGATAAGTTAAAATATTTGACAAAGAACAAATATTTATTAAAAAACAAAGAACTATGAATGCATATTTTTTCAAAATGACAAAAGAAGAAAGATCTAATATATTAGACCAACATAAATCGTTATATGATGGTTATGTTACAAGATATAATCAAGAGAGTAATCAATATCCTTTATATGTTCAGGATTTGGCAAATGATAAAAATGGACTCACTGTAACCAATAAAGGTAATGTGAAGACTTATACTAATATGAATATTAATGAATCATTACTTGACACCATTGGAGATGGTCCTATGGACTTAAAAAATGGGACGGTTGATGTTGATTCTTATATGGATACAGAAACAAAAAATACAGAATTTTTACATGATCTTTACCCTTCACCAAATGAAGAGGAATTTGATTATGAATCTTTTGGTAAGTATGGAGATGATATGGAGGAAAATTATAATCAGTATGAATACGATATCGATGAATTGGAAGATTACTCCTCAGAGGAGATTAACGAAACTTTCAACGAAGAAGAGGATGAGGTCAACGAAGAAGAGGATGATATTTTAGACAAAATCGATGAGGATATATTGCCTGATTTTATTTCCAAGTTGAATGAATCTTTGGACATGTTCGAAAGATTTAAAAAATACTGACAAAATGGAAGTTCAAGAAGTTATCTTCTATTATCTACACGAAGATACAAACATATTAGAAATTCAATTTAGATTAACAATTGATTCAGAAGAAGAAGTTAGAATTGACCATATTGACTTAATGGAAGCCGATGAATTTGGTTATAATTTAGTATTAGAAAGTTTTGACTTTGATGAAGAAGATGATCTAGAGGAAGACTTTTTTTGGAGTGATTCCGCTAGTATTGATGAGGATAATTTAATCGAATTCTTAAACGAATACTATATTGTAAAACCTGATAAATTACCAAAACCCGAGTTGATTTAAGGACCAACTCGAGTTAAAAACATTGTAGTTGTTTCACCACTTGTGTTATTTCCATAGTCATAACTACCTGAAGTTCTGATAACAAGACTTTCCATACCATCATCAATGATTTTCCAAACTCGTTTTGTTCCTTCGTAGTTAAATGAGATATAGCCCAAATCGTAAACATTATTATGTCCTTGAACCATATAAGTGTATTGTTTGGTCCATGTAGTTGATCCTGTAGATGGATCGTCAACTGGATCAAAGTAAATAACCGCATAATCAAGAGCTAATCTTGTAAAACCAACTGCGATCGAATCCAAAGGTTTTGTCTCACTTTGATTTACATATAAATCACCAGGATAAAACACTTGGTTCAAATTGGAGTTATCTCTATTTTCATAAGTAATCTTATCGATTCGATATTCGCCACTTAAACTAAGTGAAACAGGTTCTCCGTATTTAACACAAGAGGATAAAATAAAAATTGATACTAGGAAATAAAAAAAGTGTCTCATATTGTTTGTTTCTACAAATATATATCTTTTTTTTTGATTTACAAAAGTATTTATAAAAAAAGATGGAATTAGACGAAATAATTTATTTGTTAAAAAGATATACTACTTTCGATAATGGTAGTGAAATGACAGAACAAGATGACGCTGGAGCGGGCGGAGGTGGGGGAGCCGCGTATCCTACTGTAACAAAATGGGAAACAGGATTGACTCGAAGTGTTGCAAATCAAATAGATTATAAAGCCAAGTGGAAAGATTTATATAAAATAACAAGGGGAAAAGGTAATACTTTATTATAATCTTTTGGTTTTTTTAATATTTATAACATAAGATGAGAAAATTAGTAATTACAGAATCAGAAAAAAAATCAATATTACAAAAACATGGTGTTGATTTATTAATTTTTGAAGACGCTGTCATATTAGATATGATGAGTCCCGATGAAAAATATGTTATTTTTATGGATAACTTAATTGAGATCGAAACCAAAAAAAATCTTGGGAACATATGGAAAAATTCGGATAATCTATTTTTATTTTTTGAACATAGTTATTCTGTTTCAAATGTGTCAAAACAAATTAAAGAACATGCAAAATCGGTTTTTTCTAATAGATTAATTAATGAGAGCTCAATAGATTTAACACCAATGAAACCATATTTTAAAAAATTATTTTTAACTGAATGGAATTTTTGGGATAACACATATGTCGGTGAATTTTTAAAAAAAACAGGACAAGAAACTGTTAAAGGTGTGTCTGATTTTATATCACAAGGATATGAAGGTTTAAAAAAGTTTGGTATTGCCATTTCTAAAGGAGAATGGGACGAGGTTGTAAAATTATTAGCAGCAGGTCCAAAATGGCTTGCCAGAAAAATTAGACAAGCGGTGTATAGTCCTGTTGGGATGATTATAGATGCTATTTTAATTGCAACAGGTGTTGGTAAAGTTGCTCAAGTTGTTGTTTGGGCAATTGTTGTTGTGTTAGACATATATGAATTAATTAGTGGTGATTACGAACATCCCGATGAACCAATGTGGTTAAGAATACTTTTTATGTGTGTTGATGTCTTAGGTCTTGTATTTGCCGGAGCTGCGGCTAAAGCAGGTAGAGTTCTTATCAAAACATCTTTGGGTGGAGCTAAAACAGCAGAGGAAATTGGTAAAAATATTGCAAAAAGTCCTAAAATGATTGAACTTTTAAAAACCATGGTTTCTGCGTTAAAAGAATTACCATCTAAATTATCTTCGGTTGCAAAATCTTTATCTAAAAATAAAACTTGGGGTGGGTTTATTTCTCAGGCGTTAACAGGTGTCGGAAAATTTGTTCAGAAAATATTAGATGGTATAAAAGGTATGTTTAAATCAAAAGAATTAAGACCTGTTTTAGTTCAGTTAGGTTTAATAACAGGATTGGGTACTGGTGTTGAGATATATTCTGATATAAAGAAAAAAGACTCAAAAAAACAAGAGGATGAGTTAATAAAAGTTTTAGATAAACAAAAAGGTGATTATGACCAAATATTTACTTAATTATGAAAAAAGAATTATTAGAAGAAATACGAAGAATAAAATTCATATCGAATTATAATTCAGAATTTACTTCAGAAGAAAATAAACAAACTCTTATTGAGCAAGGTTTCAGATCGATAATACGTGACACATCTCAATTACGAGGTTTAATGTCAGATATAGAAAAAGTTTTAAGTTCTGAAATAAAAGGTGGTGCGTTTGTAACTAAAGATTTAAAACAATTAAAAACGGCAGATGAAATTATAGAAGCATTAAGATTGGGAAAATTAGCACCTGCAGAACAGGGTAGACTTTCATGGAATATTTTTAGAAAAACTGATAATCCTGTTATAATGAAAGCCATTGCTGAGGACGCCGTCCAAAGTAAAAATTTTATTCAAAAATACGGATCGTTGGATAAACAGACGTTTGTTAATAGACTAAAAGATAAATATAAACTTAACAGTAAACAAGCCGAAGAACTTTGGAAGGCCAATAGTCGAAGAATATCTAGCTCAACAAAAGAAGGTGAATCGGCATTTAAAACAGCTAAACAGGCCGAAGAGGCCGCTAGAAGAGCAGAAGAAGCTGCTAGAAAGGCTGAAGCCGCTTTAAAAGAAACTGAAGACGCAGCTAGAAAAGCAAAAGTCTCGACTGAAGAAGTGGAATCAACTTTAAGTAGTCTTAATAGAAGCGAAAGAAGGTGGTTAAAAAATTGGATAAAAACAAATAAAATTAAGAATTTTGAAGTTTGGATACAAGATAGCTCGAACTTTGAAAGATTAACCCGTGATCTTAAATCTAGAGGTGGAATTTGGAATAAGGTTTTTAACTGGGGTAAAAGAACAGTATTATTCTCAGGTTTAATAGCATTATCTAAATTCTTGATTGGTATGGGGCTGTTAGGATTTGGCGTTTGGTGGTTATATGATCAATTTAAAAAAATTGGTTGGGATGTTGATGATTGCGAACCGGGTTATTACTATAAAAAAGGTGTTGGTTGTATCAAACGAGGAGGAGGTGATGAGGAAGATGAGGAAGATGAAGATGAGGAAGATGAGGGAGATAAATATGTTGAGTGTGACACTTTATATAAAAAAGGATGTAAAAACAAAAAAGGGAACACTGACATTATAAAGGCTCAGGAGTGTTTAAAAGTAAACGTCACTGGTTTATTTGATCAAGCAACCGAAGACGCTTTATTTAAAAAAATAAATAAAAGAACCTTTACAAAGGACGATTTAAACACTATTTGTTCAAAAGGTTTTGATGCACCAGAATATTTAATATAAAAAGATATGGAAATTTCAAAAATAGTTAGAAAAGTTTTATTGGAACAAAAAACAATAAATTGGGACGACACATACAATTTAGTTAACAACTACATGCAATTTTGTGATACAAATAAAAGTTTTGCAGGAAAAAAAATAAAATTTTTATCTAAGACTTCCGAACTTGGACAAAATATAAAAACATTCAATAAATTTCCGGCTTTGGTTAAAAGTGGTAAAGACAATGTTGCTTTTGTTGGTAACGGAAATATTGTTGTTTTTGGTTTAAAAAATCCATTTTCTGAAAATAACTCTCTTTTAGCTTATAATATAACATCAGGAACACCACAAAGAATCGAGGGTGGTGCAGGATCACAATGTAACTATTTTAAAAAAATGGAAGATGTTGGTCAAGTTACGTTATCTGCAATGGATTATAATAAAGTTAAACAATGGGCAAAAAGAAAAGGTGTTGTTAAATTTGAAATGAATAAGCCTGATGAAGATATTTTAAATTATAATGAAGTTAAATTAAGTACATTAAAAGATGAAGACGGTAAACCCTTACTTTCGAATCCTGGTGATGGTTCAGTTTGGATACAAGTCGCCGCTGGTGAAGTGTCTATGGGAAATATCCCTGAAGAACTTAAAACCTATATGGAAAATCAAGGATTTACCCAAAATAAACCACCAATGGGTTCTGATGCTGCCAATTTCAGTTTTTATTTTAAAGATATACAAAAAGACTTACCTGCATTTTCTTTAAGTCAAGATTTAAGAGACACTTTGATTTATTTCCCTGAAGAGACTTCAGAGGCTATGAACCCGAGTAGAGAGCAATGTAGAGACGTTATACAAAAATTAGACATGTGTAGAACCGTAGGGTTTCAAGGAGATGACAAAGTTAAAAGAAAATTTGGTTCTAGTTGCTCGACAGATTTATTCAAAAATAAATTTATGTCACTTAGATGTCAAAGTAGGAAATTTATAGGTGGAGCTTTTGGTAATAAAGATGAGTTTGAAAGATTATTAAATGACCGAACTTCTCCTTTCGGGTTAGGTAATTTAAAATCAAAATTAGGTAAAGCTCAGTATTCAAAAGTGACCGAAAATATTGATTTAAAAATCAACAAATTGTTAAATGAAGAATTTAAAAAGTTCTCTTTTTCTAAAAAATCAAATTCGAATATTGATAATATTGTTAATTCCATTTTTGAAAATGTGACAAATGACTTATCAAAATATAAAAAAACAATTAAAGAAGATGATAATTTTTTATCTACCGCACTTGGTGGAATCAAAAATGTTGGGTCTTCATTATTTTCAAATCCTGCCGAGAAACTTACACAAGCATTTAAAGAAAGAATAGGTAAATTTATTGTTGGTAAAATAGGTTCATTTATTGGATATCCAAATATTCAAGACTCTTATGTTGGTTTGGCAATTGTAAATGTCTTTGCAAACACAGATATCAAAGATATGGGAAGACTATTTAATGATTGTGATTTTGCATCACCGATAATAACAAAATCTTTATTAGAGGCTTATTTGGATAAAATGGCGGTTGATCACGGGATTGATAGTTTTGTTTATTCCGCAATTAAAAATATGGTTACTGAAAGTGCAGCAGAATCATCGGCATTTAAAGCTTTACAAGATAAGGTGGCCCAAATGATTTGTCCAATATTAGAAGGTTTGTCTGATATGGTTCTTTCTAAGCTTGGAATAAAAAAATAATTATTAAAGTTTGTTGATTTAAAAAAAAATCCTATATTTGTAGAAATAATTAAATAAATAAACAAATGGGAAAGTTTTTAAATCGAGTTTTTGGTATTTCAATAGTATTATTCATCTTATTTTGTCTTTTAGATAAATCCGATCAAGATAAAATTGTTGGTAAGTTAGGGGTTATTTTCAATTCTATAGAAAATAATTCACCAAATAACTCATTAGTAAATAATGTTGATCATCAACCGATCAAAAAAGAAAAACATTATTCAAAAGAGGTTAATACTTATTTTAATGAAATCGCATTAGGTAGTGAATTTGACGGTAAATCTCATAATGTTTTTAAACGAACTGAAGATGTTAAGATTTACGTTCACGGTCACAAAAAAGATTACCTAATGACTGAATTGGATCGTATTGTTGGGGAACTTAACGATATTATCGAAACAATTAATATTGAGATAGTTTCAAATAAATCGGAAGCCAACACTTTTATTTATTTGGGTGATTACAAAACATTTGATAAGTTATACCCACAGGTTAGTGAGGAGTTATTGGTTCATAATTGGGGTTATTTTGAAATTTATAGAGATTACTCATTAATTTATGTTGATATTTTCAGAACAACTAAAATCGATGCCCAAAAACACTTACTTCGTGAAGAATTAACTCAATCTTTGGGGTTATGTAATGATTCATACAGATATCCTGAAAGTATTTTTTATCAAGGTTGGACAACAACTACAGAATTTGCACCAATCGATCGTGAACTTATTGACATGTTGTATAATAACTAATATAATTGGGGTATGTATGTAATTATTAAATACGTAAAGACAAACGACGACAGAGTTCTACCTGTAATTATGTTAGATGCTCAATGTGAGGTTTGGGAATTTGACAATAAAGATAAGGCTCAGGATATGGTCAACATTCTCAACACTAATACTGATTCTGGACATAAATACGAAGTCAAAAAAGTTTGACAATGTTGAATTGATTGACAAATTATATAATAGTTAGTATATTTATACTAGTTCTTTGAATGTTAGAGGAGTGTCAGAGCGGTCGAATGAGGCGGTCTTGAAAACCGTTGATCTTTACGGATCCGGGGGTTCGAATCCCTCCTCCTCTGCGAAATGTAAAAAATGCACCCGTAGCTCAGCTGAATAGAGCAAATCACTTCTAATGATTAGGCCCCAGGTTTGAATCCTGGCGGGTGTACCACTTCTAATCCACCGTGAATTTCACGGTGGCAATTAGAACAAACCAACATACATTTATCAAGTTCTTTTTTAATTACTTCATCAAATTTATATTGTCTAACTTTTGCGATGGTAAAATCTTTTTCATCGGGATTAATATGGTGGAAGTCTAATGCTCCAATATATTTATTATAACCACATATTTCACAACAACCACCTTTATAATTGACCATTTCTTGTTTTAATTTTTTAGTTCTTTCAACCACTTGAATCGTGGTGCATTTTTTACAGTAGACTGAACTATTCTCTTTACCTCTTCTATTATAGAATTGATCGATAGGGCAATTTTCTTTACATTTTGGACAAATTCTTGATTGACCATAATCTTTTTTTCCTTGTTCTGAAAAATTTTTTGTTTTAATTTGTATTTCTAATTTTTTAACCCAATACCGGACAGTTGTTAGTGATTTACCTGTTGATTTACTTATTTGATTCAATGACATCCCTTCATTAATCATTTTTTCTATTTCTTCTTTTTTCATAGTGTAGTGGATTTATATATATAAATATCCAACTAAACTAAAAAAGTTGATTTAAAACTAAAATATATTTATATTAGTATTATGGAAGATATACACCAACAAATCCACGACGAGTTTATTAACTCAGAAGAGTATGAAAAATTTTTATACGAATTGAATCAATATGGTTTAATTTAAAAAATTTTTGTATCTTTGTAGTATGAAAAACGAACTACCATACGAAAAAACAGGAAACGCGATTAAAGGATATACAGAATCTGCAATCGCCAAAGGTGAAAGCGGTGATTGTGTTGTAAGGGCATTTGCATCTTCATTTGATGTGTCTTATGATTATGCTCACAAATATGTTGCCGATGAATTTGGAAGAAAACCAAAAAAAGGAACTTATGGGACTATAACAACTCTTGTTAAAATGTCAGACAACTCACTTAAAGTGAATGGTAAAAAAATCTATCCTGTTGGAGAAAGACACAATGATCATTTGTTAAGATCATTAATGTATGATGTTAAAGTAAAAGGTGAGATTAAAAAAAGAAATATGACCGTTGGCACATTTGTTAAACAAAACCCAAAGGGAACTTTTTTTGTGTTAGTTAGAAGACACGCATTTACTATTAAAGATGGTGTTGTAATTGGAAACCCTGAAGATGCAACTAAAACAAAACGACCTATGAGATGTGCATTTGAAATAAAATAATACTATGAAACGAATACTTATAATTTTTTTACTTTTATCGTCTATTGGTTTTTCTCAACCTTTGATAAATCAATATTCAATAATTGACTACCAATCAATTGCAAGAACAAATTTTAGTAAAATAACATTTAAACCAAAAAGTGATTATGTTTATAGACTTGGGTATGATAATTTTCAATTATCTATTAGCTCCAAAATTAGAAGGGTTCCATTTCAAGACAGATTTTCTGATCTTACCGTAGATGACATTATATTTGCAGGATCCTATGATATAAGAGCCAGATTTTATATATCACCTAATATGAAAGTATTTCAACGAGCCTTTATCACAGGATTAAGTGATAGTCAGATCTTTCATACGACAGGAGTTGTAATAAAATTTTAGTAAAACTGAGCAATTATTACCAAAAAATGGTTACTTTTGATCTGAAAAACTAAAATAACCACTCATGTGGTGAGTAATAAATAGTTCACAACGGACAAGGCTTGGGCGAGTGAGTTGATAATGAGTAGTAGGAGATATAATCGTTTGCACTACAGAAAATTTGATACAACAGATCGGTGGGATGCGAGTGGTTGACCAGAACTATTTTTTAACACTTTTAGACTTTAATAGAATAAAACCTTTCGGGTGATCTAATTATAATAAAAGGGGGAATTTAATGAACCGAGTATTTAGAAAGGTTGATGGGGATCCGGTTTCTGACATATCAAAACATACTTTGGATATTTTAAATGAATGTCCTTATGTTGAAATTCATGTCGGAACTGATTCTCAAAACCACAGAAGATCAACCGTATATGTGACCGCAATTGCATATCGGTATGGAAACCGAGGAGTCCACTACATATATCACAAACATAAGGTTAAAAAAATTCGCGATAAGTGGACGAGGTTATGGAATGAAGTGGATTATTCAATTGAGGTTGCAAACTTTTTAACAAGTAAGGTGAATGTTAAACTTGAGATTGATCTTGATTATAACGCTCAAGAACAATACTTTAGTTCAAAGTTGGTTGGACCAGCTGTTGGGTGGGTCAATTCTTTGGGTTATAAGGCAAACATTAAACCTGATAACCAAATTGCAACAAAGGCGGCTGATTTTCATTGTCGTTAATATGTAGGTGTAATTTCTAATATTTTAAGTTGGTATTTATTAATATGGAAACTAAAACACTAGAAAAATTAGAGGTGAATTTTCAAGCGAAAATTGATGCATACATTAAAATTGAACCGAACGAT
>Ga0307377_10003231_pt1 | contig 18576 bp, 15 predicted proteins | sample TR3MG_FD_202535 | JGI IMG/M metagenome (GOLD analysis project Ga0307377, IMG submission 202535) | Soil microbial communities from Risofladan, Vaasa, Finland - TR-3 | ecosystem: Environmental > Terrestrial > Soil > Coastal area > Acid sulfate soil | place: Finland: Risofladan, Vaasa | collected... | reverse complement strand
GTATACGAGACCCGTACGTACAGTGGTGTGAGAGGCTCTCCCCGTCAGCTTAGCTGGCGGGGCGGTCTACTCGATTGGGCACAGTTAATTATTCCAATTCATCTCCACGTTTTGGTCTAGGAGAAATTCTTCCAAAATCACTCACAAATCTTGTAGTTCTAGTTCTTAAGTCATTTTTTGGATTTGCACTTACTCCCATTTGTAAAGCCTCAACACCAGGGATTGAAAGAAAAGAACTGATTATAAGTCTACCATCATAATCATCACTTGACTTACATCTTGTAATAGCAACATAAAAAAGTCTCCTCGCTTCTTGTATAATAGGTTCTCTTTGATTCTGCTCTAAAGTGTATGGTAGAAATGGAATTAATGAATCAATCATTGAGGTTAAGATAACAAGTTTTGCACTAAGTCCTTTGGAAGAATGTAAACTCATTATCCGAGCATGGTCAATATTCTCAGGTGTATCGGGAAGTGCAATTGTTTCAATCATTTTATTTAGAACTTCTTTGAACCAATTATTAAAGTTATCTATATTCTCCTCAATTGATTCAGTGCCGATTTCATTCACAATATTTCTATATACTTGGTCAAGTTCATAAAAGTCATCTTCCAATTCTTCATTTGTAACAAAGTAATTATAAAAGCCATCTAGAGGATTTTCAATTAAGGCATTTTTTAAGTTAGGTAAGTCAGCTAAAATTTCTCGATATGTCGCAATAATAGGTTTTAGATTTGTTTCAGGAATTTCACCTCTTAAAATTTGGCCAAGAACATCTTTTATTGATATATCTCTTTCATTAGATAAATTTTTTAATCTAGCATATTGGTTCTTTCTAAAGTCTGGCGAATTAAATCCTAAAAGAAACCTTAAAGAGATTTTATCATCAGGATTTGCAAGTAAATTCATTAATGAAAATGCTCTTTGAACTTCTGGACTATCAATTACAGACTCACGAAAATATGATTTAACTGGTACTTCATTCAATAATAGTAAATCTCTCAATCGATAACCTATTTTTCTTCTAGGAGTTAAAATTAGAATGTCAGATGGTTCCAAAACACCTTTATCCAGTTCATCTTCAATAAACTGACTTAGACCATTCATCTCTGCATCTAAGTTTGGCCATTGAACTATATCAACAATCCCTTCAGGATTTTGCTCATAGGGATTTAATACTCCTAAAGTTCGATTAGGATTTTTCGAAATTAGTTCAGAAGCCATTCTTGTGACAAGAGTAGGACATCGTCTGCAAACATCAAATGGGACATCATAATATTCACCAAATAAATCATCAACCTCTTGGATGCCTTGAGGATGAGCAAATTTAAAACCGTAAATTGATTGGTCATCATCACCGACAATTACAAGATTTGAATTTCCTCTTATAAGTTTTACAAATTCTTGTTCACTTTTATTTAGGTCTTGGAATTCATCAACCAAAATATAATCATATTCCCCAATTACCTCTGCAGCAGGGTTGTTTCTTAAATAATCAATAACAATAGGGATAACCTCTCCAACAAGAATTCCTTGATGGTCACTAAACCATGCTAATAAATCATCTTTAAAATTCTCGTCAATTGCTGATTGCACAAATCCAGCCTCATCGTGTTGTAATCTTGCCCATGCTGCTAAATATGCATCTAATAGCTTTTTCTTTTCTCTCACACCACCAAATTCAGCCCTATCAATATCACGTAAGATAGGTTGCTGTTCATGTTCAATAACCATCCTCGGACTTCTTCCCGTTTGTTCAAGGACTCCATCTCTCATAAGAATTTTCAAAGCATGGCTATGAAGTGTCCTAGTATGAACATTTTCAGCATCATAAATTCCTAGGGATGAAATTTCCACTTTTAAATCATGTGCAGCAGTTCTTGTAAAAGTTATTGCTAGAATTTTATCTGGCGCTACTCCAGATTCTAATAATCTTAATATTCTTTTCTTAATAGCAAAACTCTTTCCAGAACCGGGTCCTGCAACTGCTCTTATTGTTTCTGAATCACTCACCGCCAAATTATATGCAGGTGAATTTATTTCTATATTGTCACTCCATGCCATGATTAATCGTGTGTTTTAATTGTGCCCAACGTTCCCACGCTTGGCGCAGTGGGGGATTTTGGAAAACTAAATTGTCTGCCAGCACGAATTTACAATAGAAGCAGAAACTTACAATGAACGATGTTAGCCCCCATTGCGCCAAGCGTGTGTTAGCCACAGTTTATTTTTGCTGAGACGTAGTCATAATAAGGTTTAAATCCTACTGCCTCACAAACCGTATTAGATTCGATGCGGTCTCTGTCTGTCATAAGATATACAATCTCATTTTTTTGATGTAACAATTCTGCACAATATGATAAAATGATTTTTCCATATCCTTTGTTTCTAGCTTCTTCTTTCGTAAACAAAATTCCAATGTCAGGGTCATTGATAGTGCAAAAACTAAGAAGGGTTTCATCATTGTCAAGTGCGATGTAAATTTTCTCCTCATTAATTAATGATAGTACACGCTTTCGCATTTCTTCAGTTGTTTTCTCATTAAGTCCGTTGTACTCGTAATGATAATAATCTTTTAACATTGCTGCTAATTCCTCAAGATATTTTGCCTCGCCAAGACGAATTTGTATTTCTTGATGATTGTAATTATTTATCTCGTCTGCCCAGTAAAAAAGTCTCCGCTTTTCTATTATATGATTTTGTGGTTTGTAATAATCTATCAATTTGTCAATTAGAAGATTGTCGCCAGTAATTGTATAGTTCGTGTATATGTTTAAATCAAAGACCTGACTAATCTCTTCAATTTGACTGTCATCCCAATTTTCACCATAAACCAGCAGCATTTCACCATGAAGGATTATAATCCACCCATTTTCAGTAGTGTTTATTACTGACAATACATTTATATCAGCTTGTCCGTTAACAGCTTTTTTAATGTAATTATTTAAGAACCTATACCTATAGTCGTCTAGGTCTATTTCTTCGAATAAAAACCGTTCAAATTCTACAGGGTCAATTTTGGGAGTATGGTTCATATAAATTTTGGCTAACTAGCATTTAGGCATAGTTTTATTCGAATGTCACAGTGTTTAATTTTTCTAATACAGTTTCTTCTGTCACACCATAGTTTGCGTAAAAAATTCGTCCTTCTAAAAGATCTGATTTGAAGTAGCTGTATATGTTAATTCCAATTCTTGGTGCTTTGAAAGTCTTTCCTACATAGTTAAATACGTTCACGATTCCTGAAAATTCGGGTGAGAAATAAATGGCAGATTTGACAACGTTTTTATTTTTTAAAAGAGAAATTTTTTCTTCGTCCACGTTAAAGAAAATAGTATCATGTCTCAGTATTGATTTTGGAAAAGTCTTTCTGATAGAGTCAAAAATTATTTCATCAATTCTGTCATTTGGGTAGTTTTTTTGTCGAGGATATTCTTGAAGCAATCTTTCAATAGGGGTTGTTGTTTTGTCTTCCTCTTCTTGTTTTTTCAAATTGTATTCTGTCGTAAGAGGTCGGGTATAAATTACTTGTCCAAGTTCATATTCACCATTTTGTCGGTCAGAAATGATTATTATTTGTTTCAGAATTTTTAGGTCAGCAATGTCTAACCATTTTAATGTTTTTTCTTCCATATCGTTGTCATTTTAAATTGTGGCTAACTCGTTTATATATGCACCTTTTTCCAGAAAAGGTGCATATATCCACCCTATATTGGAAATATTGTATACCTTTTTCTCAACGTGGTGCATTTTATTTTTCCTAAAAATAATAATTTTTTGTTGTTACATGTCATCAAATGGACTTTTAATTCTTTGCAAACTCTTTGTGGAAACATGGGTGTAAATTTCTGTGGTTTTACTGCTCTTGTGCCCTAGCAGTTCTTGAATAAACCTTAGATCTACTCCTGCCTCTAATAAATGGGTTGCATAGCTATGGCGCAACCAATGTAAGGTTACAGTTTTTTTTATAGCTGCTTTTCGTAAAGCCATCTTCAAAACTTTTTGTAAGCTCGTTTCCGAATATTGTTCTCCGACTCTCTCGCCTTCAAATAGCCAAATTTTCGGCCTATACGTGCTATAGTATGCTCGCAGCATATCAATAATCTTATCGGATATGGGCACAATCCTATCTTTTTTGCCCTTGGCATTGGCAATATACAAAAGATGCCTTTTGCTGTCGATGTTTGCTGGTTTTAAATTCAGTAATTCACTCCTACGTAAGCCGCAGGCGTATATGAGGCTCAGCATGGTCTTGTGCTTTACGTTTTTAATCGCTTCCAGTATGGCTTTTACCTCCTCCTTGCTCAGCACGTTGGGTAGCCTGTGCTCGCGGCGTGGCCGCTCCACCATCTCCACGTTAAACTGGCTGCCATAAAACGTTTTAAAGTATAGCTTTACCGCATTTATAACCTGGTTTTGGAATGCAAAGCTGTAGCTGTTTGCTAGGATGTAATGGTGGTTAAATCGCTCCAGGTCGGCGTTGGTTATCGCATCGGTTGGCTTGGCTATCCACTGCAGAAACTGCCTGAGCGAATGTTCGTAGGTTTGTATGGTTCGTGGACTGTATCGGCGCTGCTCAAGATAGCGCGTAAAGTCGTTGAGAGTGGCTGCTATCTCAGGGGTTGGTTGGTCCTTCGGTGGCTTCATCTCCAACGGGAGTCGGCTCTCACCCTTTTGCAGCTGGGCTAGGCCAAGTGTTAGCTCCTTCAGCTGCTCGTAGGCTTCGCTGGTTAGGGGGATGTGCCAGCTCCGGAGCGATTGGCTCCAGCGGGCATCCTTCACCTGCTTCACCTTTTCAATCAGGGTCGAATCGTAGGCAAATTGCAGCACCAGCCGGGGCATCTTCTGGTGCACGATTCGATGGGTTACAATGGTTTGCATCTTTTAGTGAATATGTTTTACATTCAGCTGTTGCAGGCAAAAGATTAGCGTTTGAAAGGAAAACAATATAATTTATGGAACGAAGGCAATTGCAGAGGCTAAGTTAAGTAAATCTCGTGAATGCACCGAGCTGTCTTCTCCTGGATAAAGTTCAATGGCCATAATCATTCCACCCCAACCCCTTGGCTGGCGTGTCCCTTGCAAGTTTTAACACCTTCTTAGCCAAGGTTTGGGCCTTCTTAGGAAAGGTTTGGTCGTTTTTAGCGAAGGTTCGGGTGTTCTTCGCGATGGTTTAGGCGATTTTAGCGTAGGTTTGGGCGTTCTTGGCAATGGTTTACCCCTTCTTAGCGATGGTTTACCCCTTCTTAGCGATGGTTTACCCCTTCTTAGCAATGGTTTACCCCTTCTTAGCAATGGTTTACCCCTTCTTAGCAAGTTTTACCCTCCCTAGTAAAGGGGTTCAGCAGGTTCGCATTGCTGCTCGCTAAAAATTCGAAGGCGTTAAGCAAAGCATTGCCTCCGTAAAACGTCCCTTGTATTTTAAGATTATCTATTGAAGTAATCTTTGTGCTTCTTCAATTCTAGGTCTGGGTGGGGCAAACTTTAGCCACAAATTTTCATATCCCACTCCGTAATACTCTAATTTTTCGTAATTTGACCATAGCTAACTCGCATATGCTATGGAGCCCTTACTATTTATCGTTATCGCGCTGGTGTTGGGAACGCTTACGCGACATTTTCTAAAGCGGATGCCCATTCCTTACACCGTGTTGCTGGTGGTGGTGGGCGTGCTGCTGGGTATTGCCACCCGTTTCGATTTTTTTGCCAAATCGATGGAGGAGGTCATGCGCTCCATTGCCTGGGCCGGAGCCATCAACCCGCACGTGGTGCTGTTTGTGTTCCTGCCCACCCTAATTTTCGAGGCGGCATTTGGCATGGACTGGCACACCTTTCGCAAAACGGCCGTAAATGCCACCTTGCTCGCCGGTCCCGGAATTATGCTTGCCATGGGCCTTACCGCAGCGCTGCTCATTGGTGTAAGAGTGCTCGATATTGGTCTTGGACAGTGGACTTGGCCCATTGCGCTTATGTTTGGCGCGGTAATTAGCGCCACCGACCCAGTTGCCGTTGTAGCCATTCTACGGGAGCTGGGTGCCAGCAAGAGGCTCTCCACGCTCATCGATGGCGAGTCCATTCTAAACGATGGCACCGCCATTGTGCTGTTTATGGTATTCTACCTTCCGCTTGCGGGACAAGCCTCCGAGCTAAACCCGTTCCTCGACTTTCTCAAGGTGGCCATTGGCGGTGCTCTGCTGGGATTGGTAATGGCCCGTATCGTAATGTTTTGGCTCAAGCGGGTGTTCAACGATGCCATGGTGGAGATTGTGGTTATTCTGGCCACTGCCTACCTCACCTTCTACCTTGCCGAGGAGTTTTTGCACGTCTCCGGAGTGCTGTCGCTATTTGGGTTGGGCATAACCATGTCGAGCGTGGGTAAAACCCGCATCAGCCCGGAGGTAAACAAGTTTTTGCATGAGTTTTGGGAGTTGGCGGTATACATTGCCAATACGCTTATCTTCATAATTGTGGGCGTGGTAATTGCCAGCCGCATCAGCTTTACGGCTTCCGATTTTATGGTTTTACTGATTCTCTACATTGGCCTGCATGCCATAAGGGCCGTAATGATTGGCCTGCTTTATCCGGTTATGAAACGGTCAGGGTATGGCCTAAATTTCAAGGATTCCATCGTGGCCTGGTATGGCGCCCTTCGTGGGGCCGTTGGTCTTGCGCTGGCGCTGATTGTTGCCGGTATGGACTCGCTACCCATGGAGGTGCGCAACCAGTTCCTGTTCCTCACCGCGGGTATTGTGCTGCTCACCCTGCTGGTGAATGCCACTACCATAAAGGTGCTTGTGGATAAGCTGGGGTTAACACGCATGGCTGCTTCCAAGGCGGCAATACTTAACCAGACCTACCGAACCGTTTCGGAGGCAATGGATACAGAGGAATCCGAAATATCTTCGAGCCGCTACTTTAAGCATGCCGATAGGCAGACCATAGAATCATTTTTGCCCCGCTACCAGGAGGTGAGGGTGGAGGAGAACTTGCAGATAAGCGAGTTGGCCGAACTGCGTCGTCGGATACTGGAACGGGAAAAGGCCAGCTACTGGGAGCAGTTCAACAAGGGAGTTGTTACCTCCGATTCGATTATTAAGCTCACCGAAACCATCAGCGAAATGCTCGACAAGGAGGGCAACCTACCGCTCGATGAGCGGAGCGATCTGGAAGACCTCCTTCGTAATTCCAAAATGCTTAGCACGCTGCAGCAACTATCATGGCTATTTGCAATATACCGCTACCTGAACCGCAACAAGCTAATGATGAGCTACGACTTTGGGATGGCATTTGTGGAGGCTCAGGGCGCCAGCCTTATGCTTGTTGATAGCTTTGGGAAAACCATGCAGCAAACTCCTACAGTGGAGCAGAATATCGAGATTCTGCGCGATGAAATTAGCCACAACCTTATCCAAGGGCAGACGTTTATTCGGAATTTTAGGAAATACTATCCCGAGATTTATACTGAGATAACCACCCGCCAAGCAGTTCAAACGCTGCTCAATGCTGAAAAGGCCAAGGTGGAGGAGCTGCTCGAGTCTGGAAGAATTGATTATACCGAGGCCGAAAAGATGCTCGAAAGTGTGGCGGAGCGCATGAAGAAGATACAAAAGTATAGCTACCGAAGTAGAGTGTAGACTTTGGAGATGATCTGTCAATTGCAAAGCAAGGAGTGTTTCGCGTGATGGTATAATTCATTTTGCGTGAATTATACCACGGATAACACTCTTGCCTGCCAAGGGCGATGATGTTTGCTTGCTATGCCCTTTTCATCTGCTTATATATTTCGAACCAAGCAATGCTCGATAGTCCTGCTAATGTGCTTATCAATATTGCTACAGCGCTAACCTTCCCAAAAAGAAAGAGCTCTTGAAGAAATGGAACGTTGAGGGCAAGAATCAAAAAGAGGATGGCACCGCCAACAACCCACAGTACCGCTTTATTGGGAGTACGCAGAATCTGGAAGATATTGGAAGTCCACGAGCGGTTCGAGAGAATGATTGCTATGTTGGAAACAATAAGTGTAACAAATGTTAAGGTTCTCACCTCCTTTTCGGTGTAACCCAACTTGAGACCAATAAAGTATACGAGGAGCGAAATTATCAAAATGCTCACGCCCTGGGTGCAGCTCAGCAATATTTTCTTCAGACCAAAAAACGGCTCATCAATTTTCTTTGGTGGTCGGGACATTACGTTCTTTTCCTCAACCTCAGCCTCAAAAACAATGGAGCATGCCGGGTCGATAATTAGTTCAAGAAAGACGATGTGAACCGGCCAGAGAATTAGTGGTAGGCTTCCAGAGAGCACTGGGATTAGCGACAGACCTGCAATTGGAACGTGAATGGCAAAGATGTAGCTCAGTGCCTTTTGCAGGTTATCGAATATTCGTCGGCCCATTCTTATGGCTGCAACAATTGAGGCAAAGTTGTCATCCATTAGAACGAGAGAGGAGGCTTCTCTGGCCACATCGGTACCCTTTTCGCCCATGGCAATGCCAATGTTTGCTGCCTTTAGAGCAGGAGCATCGTTAATTCCATCACCGGTCATGGCAACAACCTCTTTATTCCGTTTTAGCGCATTTACTATTTTTAGTTTTTGCTCCGGTACCACCCGTGCAAAGATGTTGACATCCTTGATTCGCTCGTTGAGCTCTTCGTCTGTCATGTTTTGTAGCTCCGGGCCGGTAATGCAGAGGTCTGGATTGGTTAAGCCAATTTCTCGCCCAATATTGATTGCTGTTACGGGGTAATCGCCAGTAATCATTATTACCCGAATACCTGCATTGTGGCACTCTTTAATGGCTTTTGGCACATTGGGTCGGATGGGATCTGCTAGGCCTATCAACCCTAAGAATTCAAAATCAAAATCGTGCTGCTGGGAGGGAAGGCTACCCGGGAGCAATTTTGCTTTAGCTACGCCGAGCACCCGCAGACCGTTGGATGCCATTTGTGCTAGCTCTTTTTCGAAGGTGGCAGCGGTTGAGCTTGTTAGGTGACATAGGTCGAAGATGGCTTCGGGAGCGCCCTTGGCAGCAATCACCCTCTCCTCTGAGCCGGTATTTGAGAATACCCTCGACATTGCCAGCAAGTCTTTGGATAGCGGATATTCTTTTTCCATTACCCAGGTTGAATGGATATGCTCAGTGTTTTGAAGGAATTGCTCACCCACGTTAATTATTGCCCGTTCCATGGGGTCGAACGGGTTTGCCTGACTTGCCAAAATTCCGTATTCGATAATTTCATGAAAAGGTTCGGGGATTGTTCCATTTGCATGTATTCCAAAAGTATCAGCACCGTTATTGAGCGATGCTACGGTCATTTTGTTCTGGGTGAGGGTGCCCGTTTTATCGGTGCACAGTACCGTTGCAGAACCAAGTGTTTCAATGGCTGCCGGCTTGCGCGTTAAAACACTCTTTTTCGATATTCGCCAGGCACCAAGTGCCAGAAAGATGGTTAATACCACAGGAAATTCTTCTGGAAGCATGGCCATGGCTAGAGTAATGCCGGCCAAAAATCCATTCAGCAGATCACCTCTCGTAATCGTGTAAATAGTAATAACCATGATGCACAGCACTATCCCAATAATTGCCAGACGCTTTACCATCTTACCAATTTCTCTTTTCAGCTGTGTAGGCTCCTCTTTCACCGACTCCAGCGCCTTGCCAATTTTGCCAATCTCCGTGTTGATGGCGGTTGCGGTGACCCTAACAATTCCATTTCCCTGAACTATCATGGAGCCCGAGTAAACAACGGGTATGTCATCCCCGCCAGGAACGAACGGTTTATCACCTTCCGTCCATTCCCTTTTCAGCACAGGCAGCGACTCTCCGGTAAGCATCGACTCGTCTGCTGACAGGTTGATGCTACTGAGAACCAGAGCATCAGCCGGAACCCGGTCTCCTTCCTGAAGTACGACAATGTCGTCGGTTACAACCTCCTTTCCCGGTATTCTCTTCGTTTCTCCGTCACGTATAACAAGTGCCCTTGGGCTAGCTAAGTCTTTGAGCGCATCCAGCGCCTGTTCGGTTTTCTTCTCCTGGTAGAACTCAATGCCCATGATGACAAAAACGAACCCCATGAGCATGATGCCTTCCTGTAAGTTACCTAGTGTAAGGTAGAGGGTTCCGCACGCAACAAGGAGGATAAACATGGGCTCCTTAACGACGCTCAGCGCAATTTGGGCTACATTTTTTGGCTTTGAGGAGGGTAGTTCATTGTAACCCTCTTTTTCTAGTTTGCTCGCTACCTCTTGTGAGGTTAGCCCTTTAAGTTTGGAAGCATCAATGGAGGTTTGCATGGGGCATTTTATTGGTTAGTATATGCTAACTATACGAAGAAAAAAACTAATCAGACACGATTTTGGTTAGGAGCCTAAGCAATGATTCCAGCTCGTCGTCGTTCAATTTTTTGCGGATAGACTCGGCAATGAGCTTGTGCGCATAGCCGTGCATCTGATTAATTAGCTTGCCCTTTTCGGTCAGGTGCAAATGTGCGCTTCGCCTATCCTCGTCGGACTGAATTTTGTATATGTAACTCTTCTCAATGAGCTTGTCAACAGCCACTTTAACGGTTGGTTTTGTGAGCTTGAGTCGGGCTGCAAGTTCTGTAATATTGGGATTATTGAGCGCGTCAATGGTTTCCAAATAGTGCATCTGGATTTGGGTGAGATTGGATAAGTTGTACTGCTCCTTTGCCGACTCCTCAGTCTGTCCAATCATGTTTGATAGCTGCGATATTGCGTCGAGTAATTTTTCCATGGAGTAAATATAGTTAGTTAGTACTAACTTATCAAATATTCTGTGGAGAAAATGGGTGAGGTGCATTATATAGGGTATTCCAGTTACATAAAGTTTAGTTCTACAGCGATTTGCGTTGTAAGTTGATGCTTATCAGTTTTATTGTAAACATTAATCACCGCAATTTCAGTTTAAGCGATACCTGAAGCCCGTAGATTTGTTAAAATCTGTTAGTGGATGTCTGCAAGAGAATTATGATGAAAAGTTTGATCTGGAAACGGAGTGTTGAATGAAAGTTTATTGTGATTAAAGCAAAGATGATTTTTCAACAAGGGAATCATGAATCTTCATAGTCAAGAAATATTCTGAGGAACAGATATCTCAGAAAATGTTTAATAATAGTGATTACATAAAGGGAGGAACTAGTAATGTTTAGCACAATGAGAATTAGGAGTAAACTTTTTATCGGCTTTGCAATTGTTGCTTTGCTGGCAATCATCGTGGCGTACTTTGGCATTGTTCGATTAAAACAAATCGATAATGCTGATACCGCACTGTACGAAAACGGCGTTCTGCCGTTGGAGTATACAACGGCTATATCAACCGATTATCAGCTTGTAAGAGTGAGCGTCAGGGATGCAATTTTAGCTGATAGCGTGTTGTCAAAGAAGGCCATTTTTAACCGCATTGGAGCAATAAATGAGGATTGGGGTAAGCAGCTCAGCTTGCTGGCGGGTACAGTTACGGATGAGCTGAACAGAAAAAATTATCAGGAGGTATTTGATGCAAGAGCCGCTTACATGGGATATATCCCTCAAGTAGAGCTGTTGGCGGAAAACCATGACAACGTGGGTGCATTTAAAATTGTGCACGGCCCTATGTACGAGGCTAGTAATCGTTTGCAAAAAGCGATAGACGAGCTGGTGGCTGACAACGATACCTACGCTAAAACTTCGTCGGAAGGAAATACTCAGCTGGCAAACAGTGCAACTACCTTTATGATAATACTTATCTTCATCGTTTTGTTTATTGCCGTTACCCTAGGCTTTGTTATTGCCCGGAATGTACAGGGCATACTTAATTCAATTGTTGCAGAAACAAGAAAGTTGGTTGAGGCAGCAGTTGTTGGGAAACTTGACGTTAGGGGCAATGTTCAAAAAATAAACTTTGAATTTCGAGAGATTATTGTTGGTGTAAATAAAACACTGGATTCCTTGGTCGGCCTATTCGACAACCTTCCAACCCCCATAATGATAATCGACAATGAATTCAATATTCAATACATGAATGAGGTGGGTGCAAGGGTTAACGATAAGAGCAGCAAGCAGCTGAATGGGACAAAGTGCTACGACCACTTTAAAACCAGCGACTGTAGAACTGGCAATTGTGCCTGCAGTAGGGCAATGATAAGCAATAGGGAAGAGGTTAGCGAAGCAATTGCAAAACCAAAAGGCTCGGAAATCGATATTTCCTATTCTGCGGTTCCCATTAAAAATATGGAGGGAAAGATTGTTGGTGCTATTGAGATAGTTACGGACCAAACAGCTATTAAGCAGACGATGCGCAAGATTGAAAAGGTGAGCACCTATCAAAACAACGAGGCGAAAAAGTTGACAGGGGCGCTTCAAAGCCTCGCGTTGGGTGATCTTGCTATCAATCTTGACGTTGATAAGGGGGATGTAGACACATTCGAGGCAAAGGAGATGTTCCATGTGATAAACCAAGCCGTTAATTCAACTATTGATGTAAACAAGGATATTGCTTCAAAAGCGAAGCTAATTGCAGATGGAGATTTGACCATAGAATTGAAGAAACGTTCCGATAAGGATGATTTGATGCAATCTCTTTCCGATATGGTTAAATCCACCGCCAATATTATCTCTGAGTTCCGCAATGCCAGCAATATCATTGCCACTTCTAGTCAGCAAATGAGCAATGGTTCTCAGCAGATGAGCCAGGGGGCATCGGAGCAAGCTTCCTCATCGGAGCAAATCTCATCGTCCATTGAGGAGATGACCGCCAATATTCAGCAAAACAGTGAAAATGCACAGCAAACAGAGAAAATTGCACTGAATGCTGCTCATGGGATTAAAAAGGTTGGTGAGGCTGCTGAGGCTACGCTATCCTACATGCAGGATATTGCAGACAAGGTCTCCATTATTGGGGAAATTGCTCGTCAAACAAATATTCTAGCGCTTAATGCTGCTGTTGAAGCCGCGAGAGCAGGGGAGCATGGCCGTGGATTTGCCGTAGTTGCTTCGGAAGTGAGGAAATTGGCTGAGCGGAGCCAGGTTGCCTCTGTTGAGATTGATGACTTGACCAAAAAGAGCGTTAGAGCAACGGAAGATTCCAACAAGCTAATGTTTGGGATAGTCCCTGAAATTGAAAAAACAGCACGACTCGTACAAGAAATCACTGCGGCTAGCAATGAGCAGAACTCCGGTGCGTTACAAATTAATAATGGCATTCAGCAGTTTAACCAGGTTACCCAACAAAATGCTGCAGCATCCGAAGAGATGGCGACCAGCTCTGAAGAGTTGGCGGGTCAGGCAGATCAGCTGCTGGAAATGATCTCCTTCTTTAAGTTGGAAAATGAATTTGAGTCGAAGAAAAGGACGTTAAATTCAGGGTTTCAGAATAAGGTGGTTCAAAAACAACCGCACTCCGTAAATGTCGCTCACATAGTTAAAGCTGAACATAAGCAACCGACAAAAAGTACTCCAAGCAAAGAAAAACCTATCAATTTGCACCTGACCACAAATGGTTTTGACGATGATTATGAGAAGTTTTAAGTAGGATATTTTGTTGACAATTCTTAGCACTAATTATTTTGAACAACTTCTTATATAACTCGACTTTTAGCTTGTAATTAATAAGCACCTTAAAGATAGCAGATTCGATATTGAGACTGAAATAATAAATACTTTTGTAATCCGTTGGCATCACCCTAAAATTTACCAAATCACAAGTATTGGTTTTTTTTAGAGTTGCTGCTAACGGATTTTTTTGGTTTAACCACGGGTGTCGAAATCAAAAATGCGATAGCTATTCCATACTTTCTTCCTAGAGCGATGCCGAAAAGCCAGTAATTTTCTTAACTTCGTTTATGTAAATGGAGGATTTTGTTAATCCTCCTAGGCGAAGAATTTCTCTCTTCTGGTATTTTATCTTTAAATCAACCGAGTATGGTAGGCTACATTATTTTAGGAGTATTGGGTGTATTTGTTCTTTACGTTATCTTCCTTTACAACACAATAATTACGCGAAAGAACCAGACTGAAAATGCATTTGGTTTGGTAGATACAATGTTGAAGAAACGATACGATCTTATCCCCAACCTTGTAGAAACGGTAAAGCAGTATATGGTTCATGAGGCCACTGTACTGTCGCATGTAACTGCTCTTAGAGCAAAATTCGCGGATGGTTTGTCCAGCCAAGAAAAGGTTGGCCTGTACAATGAACTATCAAAAGGGGTTAGCAATCTAATGCTTTCGGTGGAGAACTATCCCGATTTAAAGGCCAATCAAAATTTTTTGAAGCTGCAGGCTTCATGGAATGAAACCGAGGAGCAAATAGCTGCATCACGGCGCTACTACAACTCAGCGGTTACCGATTTTAACAATGCCATACTAACATTCCCCTCAAATTTAATTGCAAAAAGATTGGGCTTTTCACCTCTTAATGTTTTTGAAATTGAGGCTAATGAGCGAGCAAACGTAATGGCCAAGGAGCTCTTTAATTAGCGGTTTGATGAAGTCTGAGGTTGAGCTGCAGCACTTTTATGAGGCGGAGTTTAAGGCTCTTCTTGAGCCGTTGGAGCAATATAGGCTATCCAATGTAAGGAGAGTTAGGTTATTCTCCTACTTGGCACTTGCGAGTGTAATTATTTCAGGGCTGTGTTTACTGTCTGAACTATCCTTCTTGGTAGCTATATTCATTGTTCCCACCTTCTTTTTCCTTGGTTTTGCCTTTCAGGTGTTGCTGAAGTTGTCGGCTCATCTTACCAAGCAATACAAATACGGAATATTGCCGAAGCTGCTTGGATTCCTGTATGAAGATTATGAATACATTGCTCGGCAGAAGATTGCAAAATCTGTTTTAGAAAAGAGCATGCTGATGCCTAGCTATCTTATAAATGTGCAGGGTGAGGATTTTATGCGATTTAAGATGGGCAATGCCAGTATCATGTTTTGCGAGGCGAAGGCGCAGTCTAACCTCGAAAAAGTTGTATTTCAGGGTATCTTTATTTCTGCCTCGTTTAATAAGAATTTTACTTCAAAAACCTTTGTATTACCTAAAAAGTTTTCGGCATTTCGCGAAAAGGTTAAAATTAATCTGTTGAATAGCTTTTCAAGAGTTTTGCTGGAGGATGCTGAGTTTAATTCAAAATTTAATGTTTATGGCAGCGATCAGTTAGAGGCTAGGTATCTACTTACTCCAAGCCTGATGCAGCGCATCGTGGAATATGAGCGGAAAACAAAGAAAGATATTTCATTTTCATTTGTAGACAATCGGCTTTATTGCGCCATACCCCAGTATACCAACCTATTTGAACCTACGCTGTTTAAACCGTTCAATTTTGAGTTTGTAATGGAAAACTATACTCCGTTGAAGCTTTACACCGACCTCGTGGAGGATTTGAATTTGAATCTTCGAATTTGGTCGAAGGAATGATGGAGATCTATTAAGCCGAATGAAGTTGCTGTTTTAGCATTTCTGAATAGTTCTCTTAACATTGTACATTGCGACCTTAATGAAAATTCATTACCAATGGAAAAGGTGAATATTGCGCAAAAGTTGGCACTCTTTAGCGACCACTGGAGCCCAAAAATTGTAGGTGAACTGAATGGACAGCACGTTAAGTTGGCCAAGTTTATGGGGCCATTTGTGTGGCATAAGCACGACAATGAGGACGAAATGTTCTTTGTGCTTAAAGGGCAGCTTACGCTGGAGTTCCGGGAAAAGCAAGTTGAAGTGCATGAGGGGGAGTTCATCATTGTTCCCCGGGGTGTTGAACATAGGCCTGTTGCCGAGCAAGAGGTTTCAGTTATGCTATTTGAACCAAAGGGAACCCTAAACACCGGAAATGTTAGCAGCGATATGACCAAGGATAATTTGGAAAGGATATAGCAATGCAACAAGGACCTAGTGGAGAGAGGTTTGTGAAGACAAGAAGTGAAAAGTGAAAAGTGAAAAGTGAACCTAGAAACCAGGAGCGAGAACCGATCCGTCAAAGGCCGGAGAGCTCGGCGAAAGAAACAAGAAACAAGAACCGACCGAAGGGAGTTCACCGAAGGCAAACAAGAAACCTCTCCTAATCCCTCTTAATTCTAGTCGATTTAATTAGCCTATCCGCAATTCGCTCCGCATCGTTATCGTGACCAGGGTAAATCACCAGCACCATCCAATAGTTTGTTCCCGAGCCGGTGAGCACCAGCTGGAACCCACGACTTTTATTATCAACGGGATAGGTTCCCTTTAGAAGAATGGCGGGGTATCCGTTTATCTGGTATTCTTGTGTTGTATATTCTTGTGCATTGGGGGTATTGCCCATAATGGAGAGCCCCATCTGCGCATAATTCTTCAAGTTTCCCGAGTCAGGTTCAGTGGTAACCATGGTAATGGCTAAGGCAATAAATTCCTTATTAAAGCCGGCAATGTGCGTTTCAATCTTAGAGAAATGAGCCTTCGCTGCGGGAGGCATGTGGTTGGCAATGGCGTCGGTCTCCTCAAAGGTTTTGGGGAAGTTGAGTTCCAGCCCTTCGGTACCCACTTCTTGGTATGTCCAAACCATTCCGTTGCTTGTTCTGAGCCACTGGCTAAACACTTCAGTGATGGCCTTACCATAGAATGCTGCTGTGAGCCCAATAAAAACGATGGCAACGGCACCCAGAATCCAGGCTATGGTGTAAGTTTTGCGCTTCTCCTGCTCAATTTTCGATGCAGCCTGCTGCTGTTCATTCAGTCGATCTTTGCTTATGCAGCATTCCGCTAAGTAGCTGTCGAACGTTCCGTTTGGTCGAGAAATTTTCCACTGTGCATAAGTGTTTTTCATCTTAGCGCCACACTTTTCGCACATCACCTGATATTCCGATTTTACTTCGTTGAGGTGGTTACAGCGGTTGCATTGAAGGTAGAACATGGGTTAATGATTTTCTGTTAAATCTTGGTGATGAATTCCCGTGCCATGATTTCGTTTGCTAAAGATAGTGGATTTCTATAACTTGATAAATATTTGATGTTGTAAAATAATGAACGATTTTGGCGGCTATTGTTGTTTCTGCATCAGCAATTAGCTTACTCTCGTAAATTTATGGGGATAGGTATACCCATTCCTGCCTTTAAACTCCTATTTTTGAGGTTGAAGGCTTTTCATATTTTTGGTTTGGTGAAGCAGGCATGACTCTTTTGGTGGCGTATACTCCAAATATTAGTTATTGTTTGTCGTTTGGGAAACTTGATGCTTTGGCCAACATTGTTAACAACGTGGAGGCTAACAAGACGGTAGCGGTCGGCCTTCCGAAAGTGAGAATTAATGGCGTAAGCGAATTGGAAATAGACCCGAGGCAGATGGGTGACTAATATCACCAATTTAGTTGTTCATATTTTCCACTAATTGAATGATCGAAACTATTTTTGTAGGATTAAGTAAACTGTATCAACATATCGGAGCTTATGTTAAATAGTGCAGAAATAAAATTTAGCGTTATAGGAAGGGAGGACACTCCTTCAATAGATTTCAATGGCAAGACAGGAGAACTGACCATTTCGGGAAAATCGCTTCCCGATGATGCCTTTGAGTATTACCACCACGCCATTGGCTGGGTTCGGAAGTATGCAGAGGAACCCTGTGAGGTTACAACCTTTACAATGCAAATCACCTATATGAATTCGGCCTCAGCCAAACGAATCATTGAGATATTGGAGATTCTGGATAGCGTCAAGGAGCATGGAAATACGGTGAAGATAATGTGGGTGTACAGCAGTGAGGATGAGGATGCCCTTGATGAGGGAAATGAGATGGAACGAATGTGCGATATTCCCTTTACCTATGTCTCGATTTAAAGTAATTAATAGTGAAGCCTATGATCAAAATAAGAAGGTCGTTTTTGATTATTTATTGCGTATCATTTGGCCTACTGTTGCAAACACCATTGGTGGGTCAAAACCTAACCCCCGAAGTTCAAAATGCAATTGATCAAAACATTGCTCAAGGCAAGGCAAGCGAGAGCAGTGGAAGCTATGCCGAGGCATCTATGTACTATGGTAAAGTAGCCAACTCTTACTGGGCAAATAACCAATCCAAAAGCGCAACCGATTACTTTCTAAAGGCTGCCAATATGAATGAGAAGATTGGCAACACCAATGCCCTACGCTCCATATACGGAAACCTTGGTGTGATCTCTGCCAACCAGGAGAGCTACGATAAGGCCATTGGCTGGTTCCAGAAAAGTTTGGCAATCAACCGCCAGCTGCAGAAAAAGCCAGACATAGTTGGCATGCTTATAAATATTGCTTCGGCTCAAATGGAGATTGGAAAGCAGAAGGAGGCCGTTATTGCGCTTACCGAGGCCAATGCTCTTGCCCGAGAACTAAACGATATAAACTTAATCCGAAATACCTACGGATTGCTTGCTGAGTGTGAGCGTCAGCTGGGAGATGAAAGTAAAGCGACTCAGTATTTCGACCTCTACACCTCTTTTAGCCATAAGATTCAGAAAGACCAGATGGACAAGAAGGATGAGGAGGTAAAGGAGGCCAACCAAACTGTTTCGCAAGTAGTTGAACAAAAAAAATTAACAGAGGAGGAACTTCTAAGTCAAAAGCAGGTCCTCAGCACCAC
>Ga0307377_10003230_pt1 | contig 18584 bp, 19 predicted proteins | sample TR3MG_FD_202535 | JGI IMG/M metagenome (GOLD analysis project Ga0307377, IMG submission 202535) | Soil microbial communities from Risofladan, Vaasa, Finland - TR-3 | ecosystem: Environmental > Terrestrial > Soil > Coastal area > Acid sulfate soil | place: Finland: Risofladan, Vaasa | collected... | reverse complement strand
ACCCCAGCCCCAAGGGGAGTAAATTGATTTTCTTCGCTCCCCATGGGGTCGGGGTAAACGAAGAAAATCAATGGAACTTTATGCTTGATTCCAGATACTCAATAAATATAATAAATGGTTATATGATAATAAACATCACAATAAAGTGAATCTCAAAATATAAACAATCCTGATTTCATTAATCCAGTATCCTTTATAAATATTACCTTTGGATTGAGGTGTAAACGATAAATAGTCCAAAGCACTAAAATGAGAAAGGCTAAAGATTTATTATACTTCCTGGGGACAATAGTTCTATGTGTCACACTTTCAGGTTGCTACGGTGATATATATATAACTTCTCAATTTCCGGAAAGTGGCTTATATAACACTGATTCCTCAGAGGTGTTTTTTTATCATTTTGATCAGGTAGCCCGACCCGCAAAAGGCATTGCTGCATTTCCTGACGGTGGCACCTCAAAAATTCTATTTAAGAATCTATCTCTGTATCAGTACTATGTAAAAAGCAGAACAATTAAGACCGTTTTCAATTTTGGACAGCTTCCCTTATCGATTCTTTCAAACAAGAAGGATTTAGTAAAACCGAAATCTCAATTACTCAATTAAAAGCCCTGACTGACGACATAAAATATTTAGAATGGGGCGTGGATATTGATAAAATATGCCCTTTACATAAAAAAGAAAAAATTGAAACATTGGTTAAATTACAAGGCAATCAGAAATACCGCAACGCAATAATTGACTCTCTTGATCAAAAGATTAAGGATAAAGATGTTGACAAAATAATAAACGACATCAATAATAATTTAAACGGTCTTTCCAGCTATGAAAAATTAGGGAAGGAATCCTATGCTGTAGAGACGATTTCTAAGCTTCAGGAACTAATAGAATAAAGATCCTTTCTATTCAGCCTTTGATCTCCTTAACAAATTTTTTAATTTTATCATATATATTCCCACCTTGTCCCAGTATTTTCACAAATGCACTTCCAATTATTGCTCCTTTTGCATGCTTACATGCATTAAGGTAGGTGTCATGATCAGAGATCCCAAAGCCAATTAGTCCGGGGTTTTTTAGATCCAGATTTTTTACCCTGTTAAAATACAATATTTGCTCATCCGAGAAATTTCCTTTCACACCGGTGATTGCTGAAGATGAAACCATATAAATAAAGCCCCGGCTAATTTTGTCAATTTCAAGGATCCGTTCATTGTCTGATTGCGGGGATATAAGCAAGATATTGTACAGCCTGTATTTTTCAAAAATTTGCTGATATTCCTCAATATATACTTGTGGAGGCATATCAGGAAGTATAACACCGTCAATCCCAACTTCATTACAGTGCCGGCAAAAATTTTCGACGCCAAATTGTATCACAGGATTTAAATAACCCATCAACAAAAGGGGTATATTCACCTTTATCCTTATATTTTGTAACTGACTAAAAAGCAATTTAAGGCTCATGCCATTCTTAAGAGCTGTCTCATTACTGTGTTGAATAACAGGTCCGTCAGCCATCGGATCAGAAAAGGGCATTCCAATCTCTATCATGTCCACACCATTCTCTGTCAGTGTTTCAATAATACGAGTGGTTGAGTCCAGAAATGGATATCCTGCTGTAAAGTAGACAGATAGTATATTGCCATCCTTTTCTTTAAAAAGTTTATCGATTCTATTCATCGCTATTTTTTTATTTTGTTACCAGGAGCTTTTTATTATAACCTGCCTGCTCCATGTATTTAATATATGCATCCATATCCTTATCTCCCCTTCCTGAAAGGGTTACAACAACCACATCATTCTCACGAAATTTATGTTTTCCTAAAAAAGCCAGAGCATGAGCTGATTCAAGTGCCGGAACAATACCCTCAAGCCTTGTAAGCCTGAATGCAGCTTCAAGTGCCTCATTGTCAGTCACATTATCAAATTTTACTCTTCCTGATTTATGAAGAAATGAATGTATGGGTCCGATTCCGGGGTAATCGAGTCCTGCTGAAATGGAATAAGGTTCAAGAATCTGACCGTCATCATTCTGCATTAGCATTGTTCTGCTGCCATGAATTATTCCAGGCCGGCCGGTTACCATTGTTGCTGCAGTCTCACCACTCCTTACACCCTTTCCTCCCGCTTCAACTGCAATCAATTTAACATTATCATCATCGAGGTAATGATAAAAAGAGCCGATTGCATTACTTCCCCCCCCAATACATGCAATTATATAATCAGGGTTCTCTTTCCCTGTAATTTCATCGACCTGTTGCTTCATCTCCTCACTTATCACCGACTGAAGCCTGGTAACCAGATCAGGATATGGATGAGGCCCAACAACTGAACCAATAATATAATATGTATCGGAAGGATTGCTTATCCAATCTCGAATAGCCTCATTTGTTGCATCCTTTAGAGTCTTGTTCCCACTTAAAACAGGAACCACTTCCGCACCCAGCATCTTCATACGCAATACATTTGGAGCCTGCCGGTCTATGTCAGTCTGTCCCATATAAACAATACACTTCATACCCATCAGAGCACACACGGTTGCTGTGGCTACTCCATGCTGACCGGCACCTGTCTCTGCAATTATTCTTGATTTACCAAGACGCCTGGCAATCAGTATCTGACCTACTGTATTGTTAATCTTATGAGCCCCGGTATGATTAAGATCCTCACGTTTCAAATAAATCTTTGTATTATGAAATTCTGATAACCTGGGGGCAAAGTAGAGAGGAGATGGTCTCCCAACATAATGCTTTAAAAGTGAATAGTATTCATCTTTGAATTCCCGATCATTCAGGATCCTAAGATAATTATCACTTAATTCCTTCACATTAGGGTACATCATTTCAGGAATAAAAGCCCCTCCGAATTCACCATAATATCCACGATCATCTACATCATAATTCATAACCCATTATTTTTTAATTTCATCAATAAATGATTTTACCAGTTTTACATCCTTTATGCCAGGAGAAGTCTCAAAACAGCTGTTCACATCCACTGCAAAAAACCCTCTGTTCGTAATTACTTTAATCATACCTGTGTCATCAGGTCCGATACCTCCACTCAGGAAAAAAGGTTTTTCAAGATTATACCTGTTCAATATTTGCCAGTTAAATTTTTTGCCACTACCGCCAGCCTTTTCATTTTTTGTATCAAATAAGAAATAGTCGCAAACAGAAATATATGGTCTTGCCAATTCAAAATCGAAATCCTTTGAAACATTAAATGCCTTGACAATTTTCAATCCTGATGATCGGAGAAATGAGCAATATTCAGGCGATTCGTTCCCATGCAACTGAATCATACCCAAACCGAAGCTTAGTGCTGACTCAATAATCTTACCCTTATCTTCATTTACAAAGACACCTACTCTGGTTATGCCTGAGGGGACATTATGAAAGAGAGAACTGTCTGGTTCTGCACCCACATACCTTGTTGATCCAGGGTAAAATATAAACCCCATGAAGTCAGGCTTAGCTTCAACCATTTCCTTCACATTTGAAGGATCGTTCATTCCACAAACCTTAATTTTTATCATTATTCCAGGCTAAATCATTAATAAATGTAGAAAATGTTTTTACCGGATCATCAGTAAGCATGAACTTCTCCCCAATCAGAAATCCATTATATCCTGCCATCCTGAGCTCATTAATTATCAGAGCAGAAGATATTCCACTTTCAGAAATCTTAATAAAGCCGGAAGGAATTTTATCTGCGATTTCAAATGAGATGTCTGTATTGACCTCAAAGGTTTTCAGATTACGATTATTTACACCTATCATATTAACAAACTGATTTGCTTTATCGAGTTCCTTTTGTTCATGTATCTCAAATAATACCTCAAGTCCAATGGACGCAGCAAGCTGAGCAAGTCTATGTATTTCCGTTTTCCTAAGTGCCGCAGCAATGAGCAATATTGCGTCAGCTCCTATAGCTTTTGACTCAATTACCTGGTATTCATTAATAATAAAATCTTTCCTCAGAATGGGCAATAACTTATTACTTCTGGCAATAGTCAGATCAGCAGATGAGCCTCCAAAGTATTGATTGTCCGTAAGTATTGAGACTCCTGAAGCACCTCCCCTATAATATCCTGAAGTTACTTCCACAACTGAAGCTGATGAATTAATTATTCCTTTAGAGGGCGATTTTCTTTTGAACTCAGCTATTATACCTGTCCTGCTTTTATCCAGAAGGGATTCTGACAAAGAGACAACTTCCCGGTTAAAAGCTGTCCTTTTTTCAAGATCCTTAACAGTTATGGTTTTTGCAATTGTTGCATACATCATCTTCTTATGGGCAATAATATCTTCAAGGATGGTCATGACTGCAATTCGATAAGTTTTTTAAATGAGCTATATGCCTTTCCGCTGAATAAAGACTGTTCCGCTATTTCACGACACTCATCCAGGGATTTTGATGGGTAATAACACTTAAGTGCCATCTGAGTATTAACAGTCACTACATTATTCTGTGTTGTTGTACCTAAGCCCTGAAGAATATGTACAAAAATATCAGCTGCCTCCTCTATAGTGGCACCACCTTTCAGGTCAGACTGCAAAGCTCTGGTATAATTCAACTTTTCAGGCGAAATGATCTGATCAACACCATTTAGTATATATTTGAAATCAGATGTAAGTGATACTTCATCATATCCATCAAGACTATGGACAATTATATATTCTTTAGAAGAGTTCTGATAAAGATATGAATAGAGGCGTGCAAGTTCAAGACTATAGACCCCAATAAGCTGTCTCCCGGGGAATGAAGGATTAACCATCGGCCCAAGCATGTTAAAGAAGGTTTTAATTTTTAGCGCTCTTCTGACAGGCGCCACATTTTTCATAGCCGGATTGAAAAGTGGAGCATGTAAAAAGCAGACACCTGTTTTATCTATTTCCCTCTTCAATTTATCCTGTTCTGTTGAAAATTTATACCCGAAATAGTCAAGTATATTTGAGGAGCCACATGTTGAGGTTACCCCATAATTACCATGCTTAGCTACCTTAACTCCCGATCCGGCAAGAATAAATGTGGTCAGGGTGGAAACGTTGAAAGTATCTTTTCCATCACCTCCTGTACCACATACATCTATTGTCTCAAAATCGGAAAGGTCAACTCTGATACAAAGATTAAGCAAAGCATCACGGAACCCTGTAAGTTCATCAACCGTTATGCTACGCATCAGATAAACTGTAATGAAAGCCGCAATTTCAGACTCCGAATAGATCCCATTTGCAATGTTGACAAGTACCTTCTCCGATTCCTGACGGGTGAGAGTCTTGTGCTCAAACAGATGATTCAGTATTTCACGCATAATCAGTGTTGGTTTACTTTATTATTTTAATATTCAAATGCTTAGATCTGACAATTGACTAAAGATCTATCCAATTATTTATTATATCCATACCATACTCGGTAAGGATTGATTCGGGATGAAATTGCAAACCTCGGACGTCATATTCTTTATGCCTTATCCCCATTATTATATCAGCTTCATCTCTGCTGGTTACAGAAAAACAATCTGGTAGTTTATCTTCTGACACGGCCCAGGAGTGATATCTTCCGGCAATAATGGAGGAAGGGATATTCCTGAAAAGAGGTTCATTTATATCTGTAATAAAAACGGGTGTGCCCAAGCCATGAAATACATTTGGCAGATTAAATATCTGACCTCCCAATGCTTCACATATTGCCTGGTGCCCAAGGCAAATCCCAAGAATACTCTTTGATGACGCAAATCTCTTAACCAGACCAATGCATATACCTGCATCAACCGGAATTCCAGGACCGGGAGAGAGAAGGATCTTGTCATAACCAGCTACTTCATCAAGTGTTATTTCATCATTTCTGCAGACCGTAGGATATATGCCAGAAATCTTTTCAATATAATGCACAAGGTTATAGGTAAACGAATCGTAATTATCAATAACCAGTATCTTTTTCATCTCTTCAAAATAAAATTTTACTTAATGCCGCCTGCCATCTCTATGGCATTCCTGAGCGCTCCAAGCTTATTATTAACTTCCTGAAGCTCACTCTCTTCATCTGAGGCAGCTACAATACCGGCTCCTGCCTGATAGTAAAGAGTATTTCCTTTACTGAGGAAGGTCCTGATCATAATAGCATGATTAAACCGATCCCGGAAATCGATGAACCCAATAGCTCCTCCATAGTAACCTCTTCTCTGATTCTCATATTTATCTATAATTTGCATAGCCATGTGCTTAGGTGCACCTGACAAAGTACCTGCCGGAAATGTTGCTGACATCATTTCAGCCATAGTGGTCCCCTCTTTAAGTTCGCCTGATACTTCAGAAACAAGATGAATTACATGCGAATAAAACTGGACCTCCATATAACTATCCACTTTAACATTTTTTGCATGCCTGCTAATATCGTTACGAGCTAGATCGACAAGCATAACATGTTCAGCATTCTCCTTCATATCGGAAGACAATTGCTGAGCCAGAAGCTTGTCATTTTCATCATCCCCCGTACGTTTAAATGTACCTGCAATAGGGTTTATGCAGGCTCTCCCTTTATTTATCTTAAGATGTGCTTCAGGGGAAGATCCGAAAATTTTATAATTGCCATAATCAAAATAGAATAAATAGGGTGAAGGATTAATAGATCTTAGAGCCCGGTAAACATTAAACTCATCACCAAGAAATTGTCGGGAAAATTGTCGTGACAGGACAACCTGGAAGACATCACCTAACTGACAATGTTCCTTGCCTTTACTTACCATGGCCCTATACTGGTCATCAGTAATATTATGGTCTTCCTCCCCAACAGTCTTAAAAGAATAAATTGCCAGGTTTCTGCTGTTAAGCAATGACTCAATTCTGTCAAGGTCTCCGGACTCTCCATTTATTTTATTTTCAATTATTTGCAATGTATTCTGATAGTGATTGATTGCAATAATATATTGGTAGAGGTGATACCTGACATCTGGAATTTTATGTGGAGGATCAGAATCAGCTTTTAACTCAATGGTCTCGAAATACTCCACAGCATCATATGACATATAGCCAAACAGTCCGTTTACCGGGATCTCCGTATGTTCCCCGGATTGAATAAATGCCCCGATGAAAGCCGAAAGCCTGGAGTTTAATATTTGTTTATCTGTAATTTCTGTTTTGACCTTTGATCCATCGGGGTAAGTTTCTGTAATTACTCTTTTATCAGCTTCAAAACCAGCAAGAGGCTTCATGCATATAAAAGAATAACTGTTTTCATTGCCGTGGTAATCAGAGCTTTCCAGCAATAAGGCATTGGGATATATATCTCTTATCCTTAAATAGATACTAACCGGTGTAATTATATCGGCCAGCAATTTTCTGGATGCTGTTTTAATCTTATATTCTGCCATTTTTAGATTTTTCTAATAAAAAATATTATTAACGCATTTGTCATACCCTGAAATCAAAACGGCCTGTCGTGATTACGACAGGCCGTTAGTTTATATCTTTAATAAACACAAATAGGAGTCAGTCTCACATCACCAGGTGAAATTTACTTTGCCACCAACACCAATTTGTATAAATATTATTCATTTTTTAACGCTTTTCGTTTACAAAAGTAAGCTAACTTTACTATTCTGCAAAATAAATAAAGAAAATTCTTAAAGTTGACTATCTCCGGGGCAGGGCCAAGGAGTATTTCGCCAACTTTATTTCAGCTTAAAAACTGAAAAACGAATTTTCATTATTTTACCCCTCTGTCAGTCATTCGCCTGACATCTCCCCTGATTCAGGGGAGATTATAAGGAAACCCCGTGGCAAGCCACGAGTAATTATTTGATTAAACTATTTTTTCAAAATGGCCTCCTGAAAAAATGCCTTTGAAATTGATATTACTCATTTTACATGGATGCGATTTCAGCTTTAAGTGATAAAACGTTAACCTCCAATGAATCAAGATAGATGAGTACCCATGACAGGTAGTTATCACCAAACATTTTACCGGCCCACGACCTATCTCCTTCTTTCGGTTCTGACAGTTCAAACAGATCATGTGCCAATATTGCCAATTCAGAGTATCCGGGTGTTTTTTCCAGTTCATTGATGAAACCTCTTAATTCAGCCTCAAGTCTGACAGCCATCTGAGGCTCATTCCCAGCAAACATAACCTTCTGCGCGACTTGTCTTGAATCAATATTACGTGAAGTTCCGGGAATACCGATCCACTCTTCCTCAGAAGTATCAACATATTTATAAAGAAGGGATTGGCAATCATTCACCAGATTTAACAAGTCATCAGCCTTCTGAATAAGGGTAGACTGTTTCCCCGGTACAGATTCACTTTCTGTCATTCCGGGAATATCCCTCAAAACTGTTTCAAGCCTGTTATAGTTTATTGCCATTTGCAGGCTGTCATCAATCCTTGTTTTCGATACATTTAAGGCCAGTAAAGTTGAAAAAACTGAATTACTTGCCAGCAGGAAAAGAACAATAACAGTATTATAAATGCTGAAGTTTTTATTCTTTGATGTAACGATAATGAAAACAGGCAGGAAAACAACATATGGAAAAGGAAGGGCTATTAACAGCATAAGTCCGGCTCCCGGCCAGTGCATCAATTTAAACAGCATAGCAGTAAAAACAACAAAACAAGTCAGCCATGTTACCCAGTACAACAAAAGGGATTGTCTGGTCCCTTTGCTTCTGTAGTGATTTATCAAAGCAAGCGAAAGAAAAATTACAACAACGGAAAAGATTCCAATAGTCAGTAATATCCCTGCTCCGGGAAGATGATTAACCTTAAATATTGTTCCTGTAAAGATAACCAAAGTGGTTATCAGACCGATTGAATATATCTTTTGTTTCATTATGATATTATTTTGATTTTTTTGCAATAGCTGAAAGAGAATATGCTTCCATAATAAGAACACTGTTCTTCATGAGTTCCAAAGAATGAAGCCCGGACATCATTGCCATTTGATATCTCTCCGGATTATCACCTGGCAAATAGGTGCCAGGAGCCAGCAGGTTCGTAAAGTTCTCTGACCCGGTACCTGGACTCAATCCAGACAGATAAAGAGAATACTCTGATAAAGCATTCTCAAGTTCCATTCTTGAATTGCATCCGGGAATAAGAAAGTCCTTAACAGGATTTGGATGGAAAGGACGTGTCAGTAGCATGTACTGAATCTCTGGCATAGAATCAACAAGCTTGATCTGCATTGGATTAACAGCAGGAGATCCGGGTGCTCCTTCAGATTCCACAACCATATTTACCTCTATACTACAGATAAGGCTCAGTAGTTCAATTGCATGGGAATGTAATTGGCTCATCTCCGGATATGTAATTGAATCTTTATAATTACTGACAAATGATGCGTTATGCTCCATCCTGTAATTAAACAATGCTTGTTGCTGTTCCTGGTTTATAAAGAAACCTTCCTCATAGGAACGTTCCAGGTGAATATTTACTAATGCGGCAGGAACAATAAATAATAGTGGTGCCACAACCATAAATATGAACTTAGTACTTACATATTCTGAATCTTTCCATGTAAGCCATGTATACCATGGAAAGACAATTGCAATCAGGACAAATAATCCTGTCAACATAAGAATGCTGGCAAATGGCCAATGCATAAATTTGAATAAAAAGCCTGTAATATAAATTGCCAGTCCAATTGCTCCAAAAATATATACAGGTCTTTTTGATCCGACCTCCTCATCCCTTAACTTTAGAATAAGCAGTGAGGGAATAAAGATAAGAACAAAGGAAATGACTGACAGTGTTATTACTGAAGCTGCTCCCGGCCAATGCTGTATCTTAAACAACATTCCAAGAATATATAATGTCCCTGCCACAAATGCAGAGAGAAACAGAGTAAGACTCTTTCCGCTATGAGTCTCTTTCCATAGAACTATCAGGGCCGATGGCATAAATACTAAAGCCAGAAGAAGAGCCCCCAGTGTCAGCAAGATACCTGCACCCGGCAGGTGCATTATCTTAAACACTGCAGCAACGCCAAGCATGATTGTGCCTGCAATACCCGAAATTTTCATTGTTTGTTTCATTTTTCTATATTTAGTGTCAACTGCATAAAGTGTCTCTTCCTGAATCTCTTTAAGTCTGCGTGAACCCATTTTTTGCTTTACCATGCGATATGCTTCCTGATAACTTAAACCATTTTGCATTTCATTCTCCACATCACAACAGACATGATCAATCAGATCCTCAGCAAGATGAGAGAAAGTGATCTCCATCCTCCTGATATCCCGACTAATCTTATCTATATCATGCAGACTTAGTTCATACATAGCTCAACCCGGGTTTTTGATTAACAATACTTTGAAGTGATTCAATAAACTCATTAAGCTCTTTAATTTTTTCAATAACTACAGAGTGTCCATGAGGTGTCAGTAAATAGTAAATACGCATGCGGTTATTGAAATTTTCTGATTCAGTTACCAGCACCCCTTCACTCTCAAGCTTATGTAAAACCGGATAAAGGGCACCATATGTCAGTTTTATCTTACCCGCCGTAAGCTCTTCCACCTTACGTGTTATTTCATAGCCATACATTCGTACATTCTCTTCTAATAGTTTCAGTACTATTGTCTTTAATGATCCTCTTATTAAATCTGTTGGTACCATATTTTATTATATAAGTTGTTTATATATTGCAAATATAGAATATTATTTTTTACAAATACAATTTTTTTGTATTTTTTTTACAAAAATATTTGGCCAATCAAAAAACATATCATACCTTTGACCAATTGGTTAAACTTACGGGTTAATCTGATTGGTTAAACCTTATGGTTAATGCACATGACTGAAAACGAGAAACAAACCGAGGAGAAAATTTTTGAAGCCGCAACAGATGTGTTTTTAGACAAAGGCATGGATGGGGCACGTATGCAGGATATTGCAAATCATGCAGGAATAAATAAGGCACTATTGCATTACTATTTCAGGACTAAAGGCCACCTGTTCAATGCGGTATTCGAATTTATTGCCAGAAAAATGTTCATGAAATTTGCTCCGGTATTCGATGAGAATATCAAACTGGAAGACAAAATAAAATTCTTCTTCAAAGAACATATTGCCTTTATGCAGGCGAATCCCAGACTGCCTTTATTTATCCTAAATGAAATTAACAGGAATCCTGAACGGATCAAAAAACTTTTAAAAAACGTTGACTTTAAAAACCTTTGGTCAATGCTAGTAAAACAACATAAGGGAGAGCTATATAAGTATAATATCACTGAGGAATCGATGCCTCAAATAATGACATCTATTGCTTCAATAAGCGTCTTTCCTTTCGCTGCCAGGGGAATTCTAGAGGCTATATTTCAAAATTTGGAAATCGATTTTGATAAATACATTGAAGAAAGAAAAGAGTTTGCAGCTGAATTTGTAATTAAAGCTATAACTAAGGGTGTGTAATAAAATAAGTTTTACAATTATACTTATTAATAACTTGATATTTAATATTATATGTATCTCAAATGAATAGGTTATTCTATTACACACCCTAAATAGGAAGTGCCTGGAGTGAACTAAAGTGGGGAGTGACTAAAGTTGAAAATTTTAAAAATTTAAATATATGAATCGAAAAGTTCTGATACTGATAATCCTGATGATGCCGTGGATATCACTTTTGAGAGGTCAGAAGATATTAACTCTTAAAGAGTGTTATGATCTGGCAATGACCTCGAATGCTATTTCGGGAGAAAAAGAAGCCTACAATAAAATTTCAAATCTAAAAGACAAAAACTTGTCAAACGGATGGAAGCCGACACTCGATGCCGGAGCTAGTCTGGTGTATAACTCCGATGTTGTTGATATGAGCGGGGCATTTGCGAATATCCCGATTCCGGGGTTTGCAGATGCTATTAAACCCCTGCCACATGAACAATACAGAGTTACTGTGGATATTAATCAGGTTCTCTATGATGGTGGTGCGATAAAAGGGGCCAGAGCTTTTGAAAAGGCCGGTCTGAGTGTTAATGAAAAACAGACCGAAACAGATCTGTATAAACTCCGTGGACAGGTTAATACTTATTACTTCAATCTGTTACTGCTTACCAGGCAGGAAGAGCTACTGAATAATTATCTTGAACTAATAACAAAACGTATATCTTCAATGCAATCGGCTCTTAATAATGGAGTTATATTACAAACAGATATTGATGTATTAACTTCCGGGAAGATAAAGCTAAAACAACAACTTAGCGAAAATGAGATAAGGAGCATTGCCCTTTTAAAAATTTTATCAGGACTTATTAATACAGATATAGATACTTCAACTGAATTTATTCTGCCAGCAAATAGTGAAGCCCTTACCGATGAATTATTACGACCCGAATTGCAACTATTTGATCTTAGAAACGAACAACTTGCTGCTGGAATAAAAGTAATAGATAGCAAAAGGATGCCAAAAGCTTTTGGGTTTGCGACTCTGGGTTATGGAAATCCACCAGGCAGCAATTTCTTTAAAGACGAGTTTGCACCTTTTTATGTAGTGGGAGCCGGCATCAAATGGAATATATTTGACTGGAATAAAGCGAAAAATGAAAAACAGGTAATAACCCTTCAACGAGGAATTATTGAAAACAGGAAAACCGATCTTTCTGACAACCTTAAGAGGGCGCTCGAATCCAAGAATGCTGAAATAACAAGCCTCCAGTCGTTAATATCTACAGACAATGAGTTGATAACCCTCAGGAAGAGAATTACTGAATCTGCCGGGTCACAATATAATAATGGGACCATCACTGCAACTGAATATCTTAATGAACTGAACTCTGAGAAACAGGCAATGATCAATAACGAAATTCATAAAATTGATCTTGCCATGGCAAGAATCGAATATCTTAATATAAGTGGAAAAGAGATTGAATAACCCCCCAACCCCCCTAAATGGGAGGCTTTGAAAAAAATACAATACTGATAAACATAACATTATAACGATATGAGATACATAACATTAATAGCCATCACAGCCCTGCTTATCACAGGATGCAAAAACAAAACAGGCGAGGCTGACGCCTATGGTAACTTTGAAGCAACTGAGGTTATTGTTTCTGCAGAAACCAATGGACGTATCCTCAGTTTTGATTTAGTTGAGGGAACACAAATTGAAAAGGGTGAAACTATAGCGCTAGTTGACACAACGCTTTTTCATCTGCAGAAAGCTGAGATTGAAGCCGGGATGAAGAGCATCAGAACACGAATTAGCTCAGTTAATGCTCAAAACGAAATTATCAGGCAACAAATCGAAAACCTGAACGTAAACATTGCAAGGATAGAAAAGATGCTTAAGGATGATGCCGCAACACAAAAACAGCTTGATGATCTTACCGGACAGGTTGCTGTTATGGAAAAACAGATTGCAGCAAACAATACCCAGAAAACTTCTGTTGCAGCCGAGCTCTCTGTCTATGGTTCTAAAAAAGCGATTCTGAATGAACAAATTACAAGAAGTTGTGTCAGGAGTCCAATTAAGGGAACCGTAATCGAAAAATACTCAGAGGCTGGTGAAATAACAGGGACCGGAAAGCCACTGGCAAAGATTGCTGAACTCTCTCTAATTAAGCTAAAGGTTTATGTGAGCGGAGCTCAGTTGGGTAGCATAAAAATCGGCCAGGAATGCACTGTAAGAATAGATAATGGAGAAAAAGAATTCAGTTCATTTAATGGGACTATAAGCCATATATCTGAAAAAGCTGAGTTTACTCCTAAAATCATACAGACAAAAGAAGAACGGGTAACATTGGTTTATGCAGTGAAAATTAATGTAACTAATGATGGAGCACTCAAATCCGGAATGCCCGGTGAAGCAATTTTCGCTGAAGTCAACAACTAGTACGATGCAAAAAATAATTGACTCATCTGGTATCAGCAAGAATTTCGGATCCGCAAAAGCTCTGAAAGATATCTCATTTACGGTAAATGAATCTGAAGTTTTTGGGTTTATTGGTCCCGATGGCGCAGGGAAAACAACTCTATTCAGGATCATAACAACCCTTATGCTACCCGATGAAGGTGAGATAAAAGTTCTTGGGCTGGATTGCATTAAACATTATAAAGAACTTCGTAAAAACATTGGTTATATGCCAGGTCGTTTTAGTCTTTACCAGGATCTCTCGGTTGAAGAGAATCTTAATTTCTATGCGACAGTATTCGGAACAACTGTTGCGGAAAACTATGATCTCATCTCTGATATATATGCTCATATTGAACCCTTTAAGAAACGTCTTGCAGGTAACTTATCAGGTGGGATGAAACAAAAACTGGCACTATCGTGTGCCCTGATTCATAAACCTAAACTACTTGTTTTGGATGAACCTACCACAGGTGTTGATGCGGTATCAAGAGCGGAATTTTGGGATATGCTTGGGAAATTACAACACCACAATATTACTATAATCGTATCAACACCCTATATGGATGAAGCAATGAGATGCGATAAGGTAGCATTGATACAAAATGGGAAGATCCTTGCAATTGATGCTCCTCAAAAAATCAGGGATGGGTTCAATAAAAAGCTGTTTGCAGTAAGATCTATTGAAAAATATAAACTAATTAATGCCCTTCGAAAATTCCAGGGAACAATAACAGCATATCCCTTCGGTGACTCAGTTCACGTTACATTTGTAAATGATATCCTTGATAACTCTATCTACAAATTTTTAATAGATGAAGGGATCTCCGATGTTGTAATAGAAGAGAGTGAAGCCGGGATCGAAGATAGGTTCCTGGAACTGATGGAAAGGGCGTAAAGGTGAAGGGGTGAAAGGGTGAAATGAGAGAAATATTGTTGTGGATAAATAAGTGCTATGAGTAATAAATATAAGGATATTTAAATGAGTGAAAAGGTAATATCTGTTCATAATCTGGTAAAGAAATTTGGCAACTTCACAGCTAATGAAAATCTGAATTTTGAGGTTTATGGTGGTGAGATATTCGGATTTTTGGGAGCTAACGGAGCGGGAAAAACAACAGCTATCCGCATCCTATCCGGCCTTTCAAAACCAACTTCCGGAGATGTAACTGTTGCCGGATTTGATGCTTATAAACAAACTGAACAGATAAAAAAGAATATCGGTTATATGTGCCAGAAATTCTCGCTTTATGAGGACCTGACTGTTAAAGAAAACATTGTCTTGTATGGTGGTATTTATGGGATGAGTAAATCACTTATTAATGAGAGGCTTAAAGAGCTCCTGGAAAAACTGAGATTTCAGGAGTATGAAAACAGGATAATTTCAGACCTTCCCCTTGGACTAAGACAAAAACTCGCTTTCTCGGTTGCAGTCTTGCACGAACCTAAAATAGTGTTTCTCGATGAACCGACAGGAGGAGTAGATCCTATTACCAGAAGACAATTCTGGGAAATGATATACGAAACAGCAGAAAGAGGCATCACAGTATTTGTCACAACGCATTATATGGATGAAGCCGAATATTGTGACCGGATATCAATAATGAATGAAGGTAAAATTGTTGCCCTTGACACACCTGCAAACCTTAAAAAACAATATAATGCTACCACAATTGAAGATGTATTTATTAAGATTGCACGGCCGGGAACTATCCAACCTCATCAGGTTAATTACATGAACTCACCCCCCAACCCCCTCTCTGCCACCCCTGCAGTCTGGCTCCTCCCTAAAATTGCCCACTGGGCAATTACTTTACGGTCGTCCCTGCAAAGAGGGGGAGTAAAAAGAAGAATATCAAAATGATAGCCCCTCTCCCTCGGGAGAGGGGTTGGGGAAAGGTAAAAAAAGGGAGAGACAAAAATAAATTATATATATTTGCTTGATTATTAGATAATTACATGAAACGATTCCTTGGTTTTGTCAAAAAAGAGTTCCTGCACATTTTCAGGGATTACCGGACTCTGTTTATTCTATTTGGTATACCGGCTGCCCAGATCCTGATTTTTGGTTTTGCAGTAAGTACCGATATTAAAAATGCCGGGGTGGCTATTCTCGATCTGTCAAACGATGAGATCACACAACAATTAACAAACAAAATAATCTCATCGGGTTTTTTTAAAAAAACGGAAAATCTCCTGCACTACAATGATATTGACAAGGTCTTTAAGAAAGGTAAAACAAAAGCTGTAATTATTTTTGAAAAAGATTTTGGGAAAAAACTGATAAGTGAGGGAAAAGCCTCCCTCAGCATAATTGCAGATGGCTCAGAACCTAATACAGCCACACTGGTCACAAATTACACTATGGCGATTGTAAATGACTTCACTTCAGGGCTTGCCGGGCCGGCTATCAATAATTCAATCCGTATCACATCAGAAGTCAAGATGTTCTATAACCCGAATCTGAAAAGCCACTATATGTTTGTTCCGGGAGTTATTACACTCATCCTGATACTTATATGTGCACTGATGACTTCTGTTACTATTACAAGGGAAAAAGAATTCGGAACCATGGAAGTTCTGCTTGTATCTCCTCTCCGACCAATCCAGATAATACTTGGAAAGGTGATGCCCTATTTCATCCTATCCTTTGTAAACGTGATACTCATCCTTTTACTATCGTGGTTTGTATTCGGACTACCTGTTAAAGGTAGTCTTGTGCTACTTCTGGCTGAGAGTATGCTATATATTTTAATGAGCTTAACTCTGGGAATATTGATCTCAACGGTATCGAAGAATATGCAGCAGGCAATATTTATTTCACTAATAGGGCTTATGTTACCCACTGTACTGCTTTCAGGGTTTATATTCCCAATTGAAAACATGCCCAAAATATATGACTATGTAAGTATGATATTACCACCAAGGTACTTTATTGTAATTATCAAGAACATTATGATAAAGGGTACCGGGTTATTGTATATATGGAAAGAGACACTTATCCTGATAGTTATGACACTCTTCTTTATAGGACTAAGTGTACGGAAGTTTAAGATCAGGTTGGAGTAGAAAAAGACAAAAGGGCACAACGGCACAACGGCGCAACGGAAAGAAATAATGGGGAAATAGGAGATGGCAAAAACATAAGATAAATGTAACTTCCTTGTTCCCCTCCTGGGAGGGGTTGGGGGTGGGTTAGAAATGAACATAAGACAAAACCATAACATGAGAACAATATTATACCTTATACGAAAAGAATTTATTCAGATCTTCAGAAATAAATTTATTTCGAAAGCAATTTTTGGTGTTCCGATTATTCAGATGCTGATATTGGTTCCGGCAATAACTTTTGAGATAAAAAATGTAAGTCTTGCTATTATTGATAAAGATATGACCCAGGAGTCAAGAGGGTTAATAAATAAGCTCGAGGGTTCTGCATTTTTCAAAGTTTCTTTCTCTACATTTTCTGAAAATGAAGCCAATAACCTGCTCCATAACAATAAATGCAGTGCAATTCTTCAAATTCCGTCAGGTTTTGGACATGATATAGGTAATGGAATCCCCGGGAAACTACTGGCAACTATTGATGCTATAAATGGTTCTACCGCACAGCTTACATGGGCATATCTAAATGGAGTTATCCGCGATTACAATATGGATATCATAATGGAGAATATCAGCACCATTCCTGTCGGGCCAATACCCCAGATACAAATTACCAACAGATACTGGTACAACGAACTATTAAACTACAAGTATTACATGCTCCCGGGAATACTTGTGATACTGGTTACAGCAATTGGGTTTCTCCTGGCCGGATTAAATATGGTCAGGGAGAAAGAGGTAGGAACCATTGAACAGATAAATGTCACACCTGTTAGAAAATATCATTTTATTATTGCCAAGATGGTACCCTTTCTTATTATTGGACTGATTGATCTAGCTCTTGGTTTAGTGATAGGCAAGTTGGCTTTTAACATACCATTTGAAGGAAGTATTTTTCTGATGTTTCTGGGTGCTGCAATTTTCCTGATAGCTGTACTGGGAATGGCCCTGTTTATTTCAATCTTTTCCGAAACACAGCAACAGTATATGTTTGTTGCATTCTTTTGTATGATAATCTTCATCCTCATGAGTGGCATCTTCACACCATATGAAAGTATGCCAATGTGGGCCCAGAACTTCAACCTGATAAATCCTGTCGCCTATCTGATGCGTATAAACAGAATGGTGATGCTTAAGGGATCCGGTATCTCAGATATAAGCAGGGAGATGTATTCATTAATAGTACTTGCTATTTTATTTTCTGGCCTTGCCGTCAGGCGCTACCGGAAAACTGCATAATTTTATAACTCTAAGTACTTTAGGCACTCTAAACTCTAGTCACTTTTTTATTACTACTTATTTAATGATTTAATCAGGGCATCAACCTTTAAAGTGAGTTGTTCCATACTTTTTTTCTGGGCAGTGTTCTCTGCTTTAACCCAACTTGCGCCCCAATGCCTTTAATCATCCTTATTTTCAAGAGGTTCAGTTTTTGGGATTTGCTTTTCGGGTAACACCGATTTTTTTATCCAGGGCTGATGTTTGTAGTTTAAGGCGTCATATATTTCACACGCTTTGGCTTCGGGCTTACTGCATTTACGGATATATATTTTCTGGTCATCCTTATCCTGTATGGTCACTGTAGCCGCTTTTTGGGTGTTCATAATTCTCACAATATGCGACCAAT
>Ga0307377_10003229_pt1 | contig 18587 bp, 28 predicted proteins | sample TR3MG_FD_202535 | JGI IMG/M metagenome (GOLD analysis project Ga0307377, IMG submission 202535) | Soil microbial communities from Risofladan, Vaasa, Finland - TR-3 | ecosystem: Environmental > Terrestrial > Soil > Coastal area > Acid sulfate soil | place: Finland: Risofladan, Vaasa | collected... | reverse complement strand
CGTCTTCTGGTTTAGTAGTTAATTTCGGGCTTAGTTAACGTTCCATGCGGAAGAATGAATGTAGCTTGCGGATATTCAATAACGTATGTATCTCCGGTTCCACCTCCTTCAATTCCATACACTTCACGAACCATACCAGTAGTAGTGGTTTCGGTATAAATTCTGTAAGACCTCATTCTTCGCCTCCTTCCTTTGGTGTTTCTATTTTTTATTTCCTAACTAAGGGTGACCCAACTACTCTTGATATGACCATAAAGTCCTCCATCATTTTAACTTGATGGTTCATTCTTAATACGATATCAAGTCTCTTATGTAATTCTTCATCGGTCGAGAGATGGGATTTAAGTTTATTGTTAAAATGTTCGAGAGCATCGTCACGTTTATATACAAGATATTCCAAATCCATATCCATATCGGGTTCTTTATTTCCGGGTAGGTCTTTCATAGTTATTTCTTTTTGTTTCCAGTGAATAGTTCACCTTTTAATTTATCGTCAGACTCGTAATTTTGGAGTTCAAAGTCCTCAATTTTAAGGCTGGTTATATCGTCAAGTGAGTTTATGTCCTTTTTGATGACCATCTGAGGTAGCTTTTTTGGGTTTCTGGCTATCTGGTCCTTAACAACGGGTATGTGATCCATATATAAATGGACATCACCACCCAGCCATCTCGCCTTCCCTGGAATCATATTGGTCGCCTTGGCAAATATCATAAGAAGGAGTGACATTGATGCGATGTTGAATGGTACTCCGAGGAACGTGTCACATGACCTCTGGTACATATTCAAGTTCAAATAGAACCTTGGTACGCCATGGTTATCACAAATCCTATGTAGTTCTTCGTCCTTGTCAGATGTTTGTCCTAATGGTTCTTGCCACTCATATTCTTGGAAGAGATCCCATCTTTCTTCAATGGTTAGAGGTCTAACGATGAATTGATAAAGGAGGTGACACGGTGGTAATGCCATGTCGGGGAAATCCGCTTTGTTCCACCCATCGATGATGTGATATCGACTCCACGGGTTGTTTGTAAGACTCTCAAAGACATCGTTGATTTGGTCGACCCCGTGTTGGTTTCTCCATTGCCATCCATAGACCTTACCTAAGTCACCCACGGTATATGTTATTTCTTCCAGCCCAGGCCATTTCCATGGATATTCACAATTCGAATCTTGTTTGACCTGTTCAACGAATTCTTCCATAGTCATATGTCGAAGACCACCAAGATCTTTTCCGGACTCTTCCCACCATTTGTTATACCAGCGATAAGCGTCACCGTTCCAGATGTTTACCCCGTTATCCACAAGGTATTTGATATTAGTATCTCCCCGGAGGAACCAGAGTAATTCATGCACGATACCTTTCCAGAACATCTTCTTTGTAGTGAGTAATGGAAAGCCGTCGGCCATATCCATTTCAATTTTACCGAACTCAATTCCCCAAGTGGGAGGCATGTTTGCTCGTCCACTTTCCTTCTCGCAACCCTCATCGAGGATTTCCTGTAATAAATCTAAGTATCCTTTCATCTAAAACTTTTTTAAATCGTCAATAGTTAATCCTTTTGTTAATTCGTTCCACCTCTCAATGGTCATTCCACTTCCATATTTTTTCAAATATGATTTAAGACCTATATGTTTTGTCAGGTATGCAGAAAGTGCCCAGAGGACAAGTCCAAACAACCCAAAGAACGCATATTTAACCACGTCAAATATTGCGTCACCGAATATAATCATTAACGCTCCGATCAGTACGATACCGACAAAGATGGTAGAACCAATCCATTTGGTGTACCACCGATAAAACCATTTATAGTATTTAGGAAAATCGTAATTCCTAATTATACTGCTTTCTTCTTCTGTCATAATATTTTTTTTCCTTTACTAAGGATTTCTATTTCCTTATTAATGCGTTTCTTATCACCCTCGGTTAAAGGGATCATTGTGGAAGTGGTCTTCCCGTTTACCTTTTCAGGTTTAGTATTTCTTTTGAGTTGTTCTTCAAGGCTAGCCTTGGCGTTCTTTCTCCTGTTTTCTACTTTTACACTCATATTTTTAGTTTTACAATTGTGACATCTTCATCTCCGAGTTCATCTTCAATGATTTGACTTATGATTTCCCAATCGCCACCAGCTAACCCGGCGCCAATTAGGGGGAATCCAATTCTTTTTCCGGAATATCTTTTCTTAACACCCTTCATACATTCCCTGACTGCATCATATTCAACGTCCACCTCTGCTTGGGTGTATTTGAATTGAGTGTAGAGATTAAGTATCACCAGATCTCCGTAATCCACATGGGTAAATGTTCCGAGTTTATTCCTGTCACCATATCGTGAACAACTGTCTGCCATATGTGTTTCAGGAAACTCCTGTTTGATTACCTTGGCGATTCCAGCACCAAAGGAGTGGAAACAATTACATCCGTGTCCAATGACATCAAACTCACCCTCTTTGGCTAATGTTATAAGGTTTCCGTAAATGTATTTCATTGATGTCGAATTATATTTCTAACGTCCATCAAAGCCTTACCTAGGAGGTTAAGACCTTTCCAGTTATTCTCATTTAGAACTGCGTCGTCGGCTTCTCCCAGCCCTATACCCCATATTGTGTCATATGGGCTGGCTTCTACCAACATTTTAGTTCCTGTTGAGAGGAGTTTATATTTAAGATCCTCGTTTTGTGTAAATTTCCCCACGTTTACCCCGACCATGAATTGATACCCAGGATTTAACCATTTTTCAGCGTCGAATCCTTTAACCTTTCTCCCTAATTTCTTAGCCATACTGGGGTTCGAGACTTTTAGGATCCTACCAGCAATTTCATCATCGCCGAAGAATTTTGCTTTCTCCCACATAAATGCCTGTTCGGAATTGTCGAACTTATGTCCTTTGTACATAAACTGACAATCATACCAATTTGAGAACTCTTCTCCCCAAAAAAATATGTGTGTGTCTGTTTCTCTCATTACCTTGTACTTATATCTTCTAATTTTACATTTATTTTTTTCTTTCCAACTTTCACGATGACGTTCCATCTATCTGTAAACTCAATAAGATTTCCCGTGAAATTTCTTGAGTCCCCAACTTCCTTTGGTAAGTGACCAAATATTTTTAGATCTTTAAATTGGTCTGTGAGATATTGTTCGGACCATACACATAGAAATATATCAACCTCATCTCCAATATGATAATCAACATGTCCAGCCCCTTCACAATTATGACAAGGGTCTGTGTAACAAAACCTACCACAACTTACACAACGACCATCATCGACTTCAGCGGAACAACATCCACTAACGTCACCCTCACCACCACACTCGTCGCAATAATCTCTTACTTCAGTTACTTTCTCACCCATAATCTTAAAATATCACGTCGACGTATGCCTTAGTTTTTTCGTCAGTTATTCTGGCATGAACATGTCCTGAGTCAACAACATCAATTGGGTTATTTTCTTCATCACATTTTATATGATATCCTGGGAGTTTTATCCACAGGTATGTTCTTATTTTATTCCACGCCTCTGAAGTAATGGCTTCGTACACCACATGGTTGAACACTTCCGCGTGAGCCTTACTGATCAAGTCCATATCCAAACCATCCCATGTTCTTTTTTGATAATGTGGGATAAAGTCAGGAAGATAATGGTTACTACCAGCAGAATGGACTGACATATCAAACGGATCACCGTCATCTTCTTTCACATGTTGGAATACACCGGGGATATCGGTTTCTTTGTATATCCGATTTGTCACGACATCCAGTTTATCTGAACTGTCATCAATAAGTTTTTGTAAATCAACGTCGTCGCCGAAATGTTTACGATATGCATCAATTAATATGAGGAAACAATCAGCGAACTCCACACTTGGATCTTCATCGTTCTCGAAACACTCAAGTAATTCGTCCACCTCATCTTTTAATTTCTTTACGGGACCGATGGCGGGTCTATCCCTACCAAACAGGTCGTCGGAGACCTGTGCGGCCTTGTATTTTAGTTCATTTAGATTCATTCTCTTCTGGTAATATAAACCAATTCATGGTTTTCTCAGTTGTTATGGGTTTTTCATCAGGGGTGATAATGATATTCAATTTACCCACAAATACGTCCTCCCTGATTTTCATGTAAATGGTGGTCCCCTTTCCGTCAGCACATTGTAATGTGACATACCCAGAATCTCTCACCGGGATAATCATACAGAAATGGAACTCCCTGTCAACACTATCAATGTCGACCTCAACTTGTGAGTAGGATGATAGGGTTGAAAATAATGCAATAATTAATACTAAGAATAGTTTTCTCATAATTTATCAAATTCAGGAATCCAACGTTTAGGTAATCTCTTGAAGTTAAACGTTTTCTCTTTTATTTCCTCGTCGCTGAGTCTATCTTCATAGCTACAACTATATGGTCTCACTTGGGTTTTCTTACCCTTCTTTCTTCCATGAATACCTGCCTCAAAGATTCCAATGTCTTTTTTCCAGAATCCCCATATATCTCTACTAAACCCCTTATGCCAGAGACTCATATTGTAGAAATAATGTGTGTAATTCTTTTTGAGGTATTCTTTAACTTCTCGATAATATCCTTTAAGGACGAAGTTACCTTTGTACTTGGAATAGACGAAACATAAACAATATGCGCCCTCACCCCAACCACCTGGTCCGCTGGCAGGAACTTCGATTACGGGGTATTTTTTATTGTCGAGTGAACGTAGTTTCTTTTCGTAGATTTTTTTTGCTTCATCACGATAATATTGGTAATCATCTACCTCAGTGATTGATAGTTTTTGTTCGGGGGTAAGTTCGTTTTTGAACCTCAAACCTGTTTTCATTTGAAACACTTCCCAAGCAATATCTTCAATTTGTTTTTCCAGCATAATTAAAATGTTTACATATGTTTCCAAAACCAATAATCATATACCCATTGATGTTAACTAATGGTTTAGTTGATGCAGTTAAGATGTGTTTGATGGAATAATCCTCGTCACATTCTTCATGAATGTGTTCAATTAGACCCTTTGCGTCTTCTGAATTATCTGCCCATATTGTTATCATAGTTTCAAATTTAAAAAGTTTAGGAAGACACGGGAAGAATCGATCAGTTAAGCTTTCTATGTAGGACCAGATTCCCGTGTCTTTGGGTCAGTTAAGCGTTCTAGTTATAAGACCACCTGTCTGCCGAAACAGACCCTAAACTTAGGGGATATGAAAGGACTCGAACCTCTGACCTACCGGATTCCCGGGCGCTCTAACCAACTGAGCTACATATCCCGCCCCCTCCCCAGTGCTCGCGAACACTCTGTTCGGGGGTATCACCTTCCGATTGCCTAGGACGTGGTCGGCGAAGCATTTTCAATACGTTAATTACCCGTCTCCAAGTAGAGTAACTTACCACTCCCACTTAACGGGGATTCTGTGGCTGTTTATTCCAACACTCATTACCATCCAACAAACAGACTCCATTCTTGGGGGTGGATCGCGTCTCAGGTGTGTCTCAACACCATAGAAATCACTTAACGTTTCTTACTGTGTCAGATGAACTTTCTAACGCTGTTTGTCTTCAGCGGGTAATTAAAAGGTGGGAAGGCAGGCGGTGAAGCCACTAGCTCTAGAAACTACAATTCGCCATACCGGCGAAAAGACGTTACCATACGCATATCACGTAAAGTTGTATCCCTCCCATATATTTTCAAAGAACTATTTCCGACTGCAAATATACGGCAAAAAATCGAAGATCCAAAATTAAATAAGACCTTTTTTTCTTTTTCTGTCCGTTCTTCGTTTTACAAAATCATTACGATATCCGAAATCTCTCATTAAAATCATTACAATATATGAATGTTTCTTTTTCAATGCATGTTTCATTGCTCCAAAAGAATTGAGCTCATGCCATTCACCATATTTACGTTTAAGTGGGAAATGTTCTCTCGCTTGTACAGAAAATCTTCCTGGTTTATCTTCTATAACGCGCACTCTGTTAGAGATTCTAACCCAAATTCTAAGGTTTTTAACCCATTGTTTTTGTAGCTGTTCCGGATTTAGTTTTTTCTTTTTCATGATACACACGTTTTGTCACTACCAAATATACGAAAATTTTTTTATATATTCAAATTTGGCGGATTATTGTACTGTTCTTCTAATTGAGTTAAGATATCAGGGATGTCAAATTCACAATCATTATGAATTGTCAATAATGTTCTATCACATTTGATCGGCACATCGACTGGTTTCACTTTGATATTAAGTTTGTGTACCTGTGCAATTAACGAAACCAATCCATATTTGTTTACGGCTTCGGGGGTAAAAATATGTCGGACACCTTTCCAATATCTTTCATTTTTTATTATATCCTCAAAGATTTTAGCGAGTTGATGACACGTTACGCCGTTCCATCGATGGTTAAGATAACCGTTTACCGTTTTACCGTCCTGGGACTTCACCCACTCAATTAAAGACCTAGACGTACCAAACTCTTCACCCACGATAGATGTTCGAATTACGGTACAATTAAGGGGTTCTCCGAGTGATTTAGACTTCCCGTAGACATCTGTGCAATCATGGAGGTCGACTTCGTGGTAATTGCCGTCATCCCCTGAGAAAACACAATCGGTTGTGACGTGAATCAAATGACATTCCTTTTCTTCACAAACATTCGCCAATAAATGTGGGAAGATTGCGTTCACTCTAATGGTCTTTAACGTTCCATGATTATTTACTACTGATTTGATAGTTCCCATACAATTGATGACAACGTCCTTGGGTTTTGCCCCGTATCTTGCGAATACCGACCTTAGTGGTGGTTCTGGTTGAGATACGTCGAGCTCGTTTCTTGATAACCCGACAACGTCATAACCGTTACGCTGAAAATGTGCATAAACATAACGTCCCAACATTCCTGTGTAACCTAATACAAATACTTTCATTTTTTGTTATATATTTCTTCGTAGCATCCAGGACACAATTGACCGGCGCCCTCGATATAATTTTTACGTTGATCTATGTGTGTAGTCTTCGTATATTCAGTTTCTTTCCCACAGCTAACACATTTGTCTTTTTCTTCTTCTAATGGTTTCATATGAATTTTCCTTTTTTAAGTAGTTGTTTTAAATATATTTTATCTTTAATATTAGTTGCCGATGTAAAGGCGTCAAACTCCACCTTTTGGTGATTTTTCTCATAGTATCGTCTCAACCCCTTAATCCTTTCTGATTTTATGGACGGGAGGATTGAATAGTATTCATTGTTATACACATACGACGAGTTTGCCTCATCGTGGGTGATTAACATCTCATCAACTTTCTCACCCTCACGAATCCCAATTTCTCTTATGGTTGTGGTTTCATCACCATATACTTCCACTAAAACTTCTGCCAAATCGGAAATGTAAAATGATGGCATGTTCATCACAAAGGTTTCCCCACCAATACCAACTTCTGCGGCCTGAAATAAAAGTTTGATGGCTTCAGATAGTGTTAGGAAATATCTTGTCATATTTTTATCGGTAATAGTCACCTCGTTTAGTTCTTTTATTTGATCAATAAAGAACGGGACAACACTACCATTTGACCCCAAAACGTTCCCACCTCTTACACATACAAATCTAGTGGTGTCTAATAAGTTTGCTTGAATAATTAATCTCTCACCGATCGCTTTGGTCATACCATAAACATTGATGGGTGAACAGGCTTTATCGGTGGAAACATCTATCACCAGTTCCACATCTTGTTCAATGGCCGCGTTGATTAAATTGGTTGTACCATCGATATTTGTTTTGATAGCTTCTTGGGGTTGGTATTCACAAACGGGAACGTGTTTAAGTGCCGCTAGGTGAAATACGTGGTCAACACCTTTGAGGGCTCGTCTCAATGTTTCATAATCCCTCACATCACCAATGACAAACCTAAGTTTATCATTTCTGAATTTACGTTGCATATTTACCTGGGCCAGTTCCCCACGAGAATATATGATAATTTCCTTCGGGTTCATTTCCAATAACTGACTGGTTAACTCGTTTCCCCAAGATCCGCTCCCACCTGTAATTAATACTTTCTTGTTTTCAAACATTTTCATTTCTTCCCAATTAAAATTTTGATTACTTTATCCGAAACATTTTCACATGTATAGTCTTCCAATTTTTCCCAACTTGACCCCACCTGTGATATGAAATTAAAGGCATTGACTATTGAACCATATTCCATGCCCGTAAGTATCGACGATCCGTTCTCAATTAATTCCTGTCTTTCGGTTGACTCTCTGATTATTAATGAAGGAACATCGAATAACATAGTTTCTTCTGTAACTGTCCCAGAGTCACTAATAATGCAAAATGCGTGTTTCTCTAAACTAACAAAATCAAAAAAACCTAGTGGATCTATCACAATGATATTATCGTTCAACACAACTTTCCCTTTAATTTTTTGTCGCGTCCTTGGATGGATGGGTAACACCACCTTCATTTTCTCCGATATGGTATTCAGGGATTCAAAAATATGAACTAAGTTCTCAGGGTTGTCCACATTTTCAGCTCTATGAACGGTTGCCAAAACATATCCCAAACATTCCAAATGCAGATCGTTTAGGATAGTACTATCGTCTATATTAAGTTTATAGTGTTCTAATACTTCGAATATGGGGTTACCAATTTTATAAACAAAGTTCTTATGAAACCCTTCGTTTAATAGGTTTTGTTTACTGTTTTCGGTATATGGTAAATTGTATAGTGATAAGGTGTCAATTATTTTCCGGTTCATCTCTTCTGGTACTCTTTCATCATAACAACGGTTACCAGCTTCCATATGATAGATGGGTATTTTGTAACGCTCGGCAATGATTGAGAGTAGTCCAGAGTTTGTGTCACCTAGAATTAGGATCTTATCTGGTTCTTCTTCTTTTATGATTTTCTCAAATTCGATAATGGAGTTTCCGAGAAAACGGCCAAAGGATCCTTCGTTCTTATCAAAATAATAATCAGGGGGTCTAATCGCTAAATCATCAAAAAATCTTCCACTCAAATTATAATCATAATTTTGGTTGGTGTAAACTAATATGTGGTCGACCAAAAGATCGAGTTTCTTGATGATTAAACTAAGTCTTATTAGTTCGGGCCTAGTACCTGTTATTGTTAATATTTTCATGGTTTATTTTCTTTCACATAATAAAATTAATCTTTCTACACCTTTAATATCATGTCTGTGGGATTTGACTCTTTTCACAATTTTAAAAACTTTAGAGATTGGCTCAACTAATTCCTGATTAATTTCAAATATTATAGTTTTTGACTTGATGTTTTGTAACGACAATTCTATATTGTCAAAATGATGGATAACATTTAATGCTAATGTGATATCGTATTCTTCCGGAACTTCCTCGCCACCTTCCCATATTCTTAATTCTATTGGGTTATTTTCAATGAAATTAATAATATTGGTGGTAGTTAGGACGGCAGTATTTTTATCTAAACCCGTAACCGTCGCCCCAGCTTGTGCTGCTCGGAAACTAAAATAACCATGGAAACATCCGAGATCCGCCACCTTCTTACCTTTCCAATCAACTAGGTCTTTTATATTATTCCACGTATGGACTGAATTAGTGTAGCCAGGGAAGTTGATACATTCAATAGCCCCATAATTTTTATCATATTCCAATGTGTTTAAATATGATCCGAACCCGTCACGAAGTGCGTTTCTCATTTTCACCCGGAGCTCATCATATGTTGAATATTGATTTGTGTTAGAATTGTAAAATTCAATTTCAACATCTGTCCATGTTCTTATAAAATTTAAGTAACTATAATAAAAATTAAAAACCTCTTCATACAGTTCTTTTCGTATTTTGTTTGGTCGTCTACTATGCAGGATGTCAATATTATCACAATAAACGCAAACAATTTTAATGTCGTTTTGATGCTCATTATAATAGTCTTGGAAAAGAAGGTAATCACCCACATATGAATATGGAATGGCATCTGTAATAAATTCGTCAGGATATAAATTAATCATTTTTTTATATTCTTCTTGAGGTGGGTTGTTATACTTCCAGTTTTCATCGAAAGAGATGTAAGACATATTAAATGCCGATCCATATTCCTTGGCGAACGTGGTTTTTCCTGACCCACTATACCCTGTTACGAATATCTTTTTTTTATTGATTTTTGTTAAATTCATATTTATATGTTCCGATAAGATGATGTTGATTTTAATAATGGGATGGTTTTGATTAATTCTTCAATCCCTTCCTCAATTGTTATGGTTGTGGTGTAACCCAGATTGCGTATTTTGTCATAACTAACAACGTAATTTCTCCGGTCAGCATCTTCACCGATATCAGCATAACTAATATATGTTTTCGGTACATGTTTTTTAATTAATTCACACGCTTCTTTTTTCGAGTGATTCATTTTATCTGATCCAACATTGAATACATTATTTCTTGCGTCGTCATGGTTCTTGATTGCAAACATAAACGATCTGCCCATATCCCTTACGTGGATGAATGTCCTCATAAAATGTGATTCATATACGACAGTATAGCCGTCCGTAACACATTTATATGTTAAATCATTGATCAATAAATCTAACCTCATTCTTGGGGATATCCCAAATGCTGTGGCAAATCTAAACGCGGTTGAGTTCGGTCTATTCATTACGAGTTGTTCCGCAAGAGTTTTTGTTCTACCATAAGTTGATAATGGATTTAATGGGGTTTCTTCAGTACAGACCTCGGTGACTGTCCCATAATTAGATCCGGTTGAGCTATATATTAAATATTGTTCGGGATCCAGATATTTTAATAGGATCTCTGTCCCTGTCACATTCAGAGAATACGATTCAGATTCACCCATTTTCTTACAGAGTGGGTATCCGACGTATGCCGCCAAATGAATTACAACGTCGTGTCCTTTAACTGATTCTGATATTTTTTTCTCATCACGAATGTCACCATAAATGAATGTGAAATCTGGATGTGTTACATATGGAATTAACACATCTCCGTTATTAAAAAATAATGAGTCATATACTGTTACGCCATAACCTTCGTCTAATAATTGGGGAATTAAACTGGACCCCACATAACCTGCTCCTCCAGTAATAAAAATAGATTTTTTCATGCTTACTTTACTTTAACGACCACCCCTCAAAAATGAATGGGAAGTCAAACTTTTTATTAAAATGCTCGAGCATTTTTCCTTGGATATTATTTCTTCTTTCGATTGCGTTTGCAATAAAATCGTGGTATTGTATTTGAATGTTAGAAAATTTCAAGATTGTACCGTCTTCTAGCATTTGCTCTAACAACGGATATTCTTCACCCTCGATATTAATTTGAATTAAATCTACGTGGGGTTTATCTATCATATTAAAAAGGTCTGTCATAGTTATGAACTTGACTCTAATTGGTGATCCTGTACGAAGATATTTTGATGTTGCATCAGAGTTTAAAAACAATTCACCCTCATGGGTATTTGTGGATATCCCATAATTTAAAACTGTTACTTTGGGGTTGTCGGCGAATGTTTTTGTTAGATGATCATAATATTGTGGGACAGGTTCAACAAGTACCATGTGTGGATTATATTTAATTATGATTTGTTTCGCCCATAGACCGTGATAACCCCCTAAGTCAACAACAAGTGCGTCTTCATTTAATGGGTAAGTTACCGCATGGGTGTTGTTTCCGTCGGCGGCCCACCATGAATTAACATCTTGTTTTTGGTTGGAACTCATATTTTTTCATTATAATATTTTATGGTATTGTTAATACCCGTGTCATACTCTGTAAATTTAAAATCGGGGAAATGTTTTTTAAACAATTTATCACCAAGCACTTTTATTGGCGCCCCGTCTTGTTTAGTTTTATCAAGAACGATCTCCGCTTCAAAATATAAAGCTTTTTTTATGATTTGGACAGTGTCAATTATGGAAATACCATTTTCTTGACCAATATTTATGGGGTTTGGTAAATCGTACTGTTCATTATCAATAATCTCTTTAATAAGTCTGCACATGTCTGGCATATATATCCACTCTCTTATTGGGGTGCCCGTTCCCCATACAACAAACTCATTATCTTCATTTCGTTTTGCAGTTATCATTCTTAAAATTATTCCATTCATAGCATGTAACCGTTCTGTGTCGAGGTAGTCATTTTCACCATAAGCATTTGGCATTATGAGATTAATGGTGTTAATTCCAAATTCTTTTTTGTAACATTCCGAAACTATAAATCCCAATTTTTTTGGTGTCCCATATGATTCTACCGACGAGTGTATTGGTCCGTCCCACCATAATTCTTCATGTTGCACATTAATTATCCCAGGATATGAACAATTGGATATCGGATTTATAATTAAAATATCTTTATTAACTTCTGCAACCGCCCGATAAATGTTCAAATACATTTGGGAATTATCATGTACTACGGTTGCAGCAAACTTAGTTACGTAATTTATTGACCCAACATGTGCCGCCGCATGAATAATGATATCGGGACTCGTTCTTATTAATGTGTTGGTTAACTGTGTAATGTCTGTGATATCACACCCAGTTCTTCTACTTTCATTAAATATTTCATATTCTCCGTCGTTAAATACTGAGTTTAGGTTTCTACCCATAAAGCCATGTCCACCTAAAATTAAAATTCTTTTTTTCATATTATCTTTTTACTTTTATTATTGATTGTCTTCCTTCCGCCTTATTTAATGTTGGTTGGTCAATCTCATATTGATATTTTGTTTCTTCTATCCAATCATAGAAGGCCGCCTTTTCGTGTGCATCGACTTCGGCCGCAATTTGAATTCCCACATAATACCCCCAATCGTCAAATCGTAATAGTATTGTGTTCCATTCACATTTATCAATGAATTGCAACCCATCTAACGTTCCTTCATATAGATCCAAATCAAGGTTCACCGCGACGATTTTCGTAATTCCATAATCGCTTGGGAGTTTCAAATCTGATGTCATTGTTTTTTCGATAAAAACATTTGAATGGTGTTCTAACACTTTCCTTGTTTGGGTTTCATCATAACAGAAAGCCCCAACTCTCCATGCTGTTCCTTGTGGTATTCCTTTTGATGTTTTAGGGAGTCCCACAAACCCATCAAATGTGAAAATCTTTCTTTCCTTACTCACATTACTCGCCAGATCATCTGCTGACCCGCCCGACCCAGTTCCAAATTCTACAATATCACCAGGGGTTTCCGTTTGATTTATTAGGTTGCAAAACTCTTCCATCAAAGGATTTATGGTTAGTTGGCTATTTGTTATAAACTTTTTCATTATTTCTTAGTTTTTTTGATGCCTCTATTATTTTACTCCCGTCTATTTTTTTCACTAAGACGGCGGGGTTTCCTTTATAAACCCCCCACTCTTCGGTGTCGCCCATTAACAAACTTCCTGCTGTCAATAAAACCCCCTTTCGTAAAATGGAGTTAGGAAGTACGATTGAATTTGTTCCGATATTGGAAAATTCTTCCATAACTACATCACCAACGATCACGGTTCCCTTAAACTCATCTGGAATCATTGACCCAAATAATCCACTGTCATCAAACCTATCACTTCCACAAACTATTCTTACCCCAGCCATTATATTATTGAATCCCTGGGCAATAAACTTTCCATCTTTACCACCAATACAAGTAACATGTGGAGATATGTGAACATAATCACCAATTTCTAATGCCGTGGAACAATAAAATCCCCAATCAATTGCCACATGGTTACCAATTTTAACCAATTCGGGTCTTCTGATTTTGACATTGTCATCGATTAATACGTCGTTTCCTATTTTCATTGTATATAATGTTTGTACATATAATCTTCAGACGTTAATAAATTCATCGATCTTTCAAAATTATCTTCAATATATTCCATTTTGGAATAATATAAATCGGGGGACAGATCTTCGATTTTAAAATCATCTGTCATCATGATAATTCCCTTTTCATTAAAAAAGTCCCCAATGGTGGGTGCTCCCCAAAAAATTGGAATGGTTCCAGTTGCAAAACAATCCGTAATTTTCTCACAAAAAATATTTGGATAATTGTCGTTTTCCATTGCTATCGAAAAATAATAATCATTTAACCCCTCTTCTTTTGTGTTTATATAATTGTGACCGCTACCAAAACAATCCATTTGGGATCTATATTTTTCAAGAATGGTGTGACGGAATCTATGACCAGCACACATATTTTTATCCATCGAGACTATCATCGACACTAATTTTGTTTTTTTGTGAATCTGTCGATCTTTTACTCTAGGAACGGCATTTGGGAGAATCAACCTCATTTTAGGAGACATTGATAATAATCTCTGATCATGTGTGAAGATCAGCTCGTATTTTTCTTCAACTTGTGATATATTAGTTTTAATTTGTTGAATTAGGTGAGGTATGATTGCTGAGGATTCACAGATCCAAGCGTAATTTTTCTTGTTCGGGTTTGTTCTTCCGAATATTCCATTATCAATATGAATTGAGATGTTACCATCGTGGTTACGTTTATCCCATTCCACATATCGTGGAACGTTTTCTGCTGATGAACATATGTCATGTTGGAACCCACCTCCAACCATATTTATTTTAACTTTTTCCATTACCACCCATTTTTTATTGTTGTTATGATATGATTCACATCTTCATCGGTTAAATCATTATTAATCGGTATGTTTATCTGAGTTGAGTCGAATTTTCTCTGATTAATCAACTTGTGGTCGACACCTCCAAGGACATCGTTTTTATCTATACCAAGATGTACTACGCTACAATCAATACCACTACTTCGTAACTTTTTAATAAACCCACCTCTATCTTCGATATGAAGACCGTACAGCCAATACGCGGACACCCTATCTTCTTTATATTTGAATAATTCTAAACCGTCTACGTTTGCGAGACTTTCGTTATATAGTTTCGCAATACTTTGTAGCCTTATCATTTTATCCTCGAACACTTTTAGGTTATAGATCCCAAAGGTGGCTGAGATGTCGTTCATATGGTATTTGTATCCGTAAGTTTGTAAATTATATACCCTTTCTCCTAGGTCATCTGGGGTGTCTAAATCTCTGTCAATCCCAAACCACCTTAGTCTTTTTAAGTTTTGTTCATTTTCTTTATTTAACGTACACACAGCGCCACCGTCCCCCGTTGTTAAATGTTTTATCGCTTGAAACGAAAAGCAGGTATAATCCGAAATACTTCCGATTGGTTTTCCTTTATATGACGATCCGAGAGCTTGTGCTGCGTCCTCTATTACAATTAGGTCATATTTCTTTGCTATTGCGGTGATTTCGTCCATATCACATGGATAACCAGCCCAATGGACAACCAGTATGGCTTTTGTCTTATCGGTGATTTTTTCTTCGATTTTTGTTGGATCGATATTACCAGTTTCATATGATATGTCCACGAAAACAGGTTTAGCTTTCTGATATAAAATTGATAACCCTGTTGCAACAAAAGTCTGAGCGGTGGTGATAACCTCGTCACCTTCTTTTACCCCAGCACTAACTAATCCTAAATGTAGGGCAGACGTGCCGCAATTAACTGTGACGGGATTTAATAACCCCAATTGTTTATTCAATAATGATTCAAACTCATCCGCTTTCTTTCCTGCCGAAATGAATCCAGTGTTAATCAACTCAGTTAATCCACCGACTAACTCCTGATTTAATGTTGTGTCAAATAATCTAATCATATTTTAATCCAATTTTCAGGTATTAAATCCACGTCGACCACACCACACCCAGGGACGAACCAAATTTTTGGGGAGAATATTTTTTCCGCATCACTTAACCAAGCTCCCCACCAACTAAATGTACTGTTTGCGACTATATGATATTTCATTTTAGTCATTAGATATAATGAAATATAATCAATTTCTTTGATGAAGACAAATCTATCCCCAACGAAATTTTCTTTACACCAGCCCATATTATCCGTGAAAATCAGAATTTTCAAGTCTGGTGGTAATTCCTCAATGGCATTTTCATAATATTCGATTGTCGGTAGTACGTATATATTTGAACTAGACGAAATGTCTGGCCCTCTTCGAACATGTAAACTTATGTGCCCAAATAATTCCGAATATTCATTAACTTTATTGTTAATTTCATCCGTCGGTCTAAATAGATCTATAATTTCATCTCTCCGATGTTTAAAGTATTTTTCAGATTGATAATACCCTAAATATTGGTGACCTTCCACATATTTTAAAGGTGTGTATGTGAAGGGATAAGAGAGTGAAGGGATTCGTCTCCCATCGTTTATTTGTGGGAATCGATTAAAAATGAAATCATATTCTTGTGCGTGTTTTAAACTACACTCATTATGAACATACCTCGGATCGTGAACTAAACTACTGATTTTTCCGGGAATGTTTAATAACCCTAATTCATCATTATTATCTTTTGCAAACGCCCAAAGTGACGCTATATGAAAGAATATATTACCTAAACCACCTATGGGATAAACATATATCATAATTTAAAAACCATTTGTTGGAATGTTATAATCGGCGAACCTCTCGTCGATATCACTAAAATTTGGCCGTTGTAACGCGAGACTTGGTAAGAACGTATATGCATTACAAGTTCCGTCCTGTTGCCCCGTTACATATATGTTGTCAATTGGTTCTGTACTATTTGTCCCAATTCTCTCCATTAATTTATCAAAATATTTTGAGTTGATTCCCACGGCGTGTGTTGTAAAGGTGAGTGTGGTTTTTGCCAATTCATAGTTCAGGGACCTGTAATTATTTTGGGTTGGGACAAAATTTTTATCTCCTGTCACTAATGTAAATGTTCCAGAACGAAATATGTTATTCCCACCAAGATATAATATGTCCCAATCATCGGGTAAAAACTTAATTCTTTCATTGAAAATCTCATAAAAATTCTCATGGAACATCACGTCATCTTCCAAAATAAGAATGGAATCAAATTTGTTTTCAATTGCCTCGGTTAATATCTTGATATTTGTTAATACAAGCCCATAACACCCTGGCGCCCATCGTGGGCTCGGTGTCGTCACAGTTCTACCGTCAACTCCTGAAACACGATTAACCTCTAAATTTAATTTCTTAAATTCAGGAAGACATAATTCATACTTATCTGGTCGGCGATCTAAGTTTATACAATAGATCTTCGAAAAAAAATCATTCAGTGTTTTCATCATATGCTTTTAATAAATTTCCAATTATATTATTTGGGAGGTTTTCCGCCCCACCATTAGTTTCGTTAGCAAATGTAGTCCACATAGGTGCCCCACCGTACCAGTGCAACCCAATAGATTTCTCGGTAAACCTATGTTTGACGGGTTTTAATATTTCATCCAAAAACTCAGCATCGTGGGCATATACTACATCCATGTCAAAATTCATTGCTGGGGCAATATCATTAATTGAATCTGGGGTATTAAAATAACGATTCCAAATAATCACCCCAATTGCTTGATAATTCCCTGGGTGATAATGCATCTTGGAATATCGAGTTAGATGTTTGAAAAAATAGTTGTTTTCGGACGACATGAGGAACCCAATTGAGTGTCCGTATTTGTGGTTACAGTAGAACGTTTTAATATCTTTATTTTCGGGGGTGTTTAAATAAAACTCGTCCATTGATTTGAAATAAAAGATATCCATATCTGACCACACTCCACCGACAGTAGCTAGTTGTTGTAACCGAATAAAGTCTGATTTATGAACTTCAGGCATATCGTTAGAAAATCCGAATTCGGTAAAATCAACAGGGATGGTTGTTATTGGTAACCCCATCAATTCTTCGGTAAAATCCTTACACTGGGTTGGGTGGTCATTTTCACCAGTTCTCCATGTTATATTTTTATTTGGATATTCTGGATAATATAATCTAATTTCCCAATCTGGATTATATTTCATAAAAGTTTTCACCGTTAGATATCGTAAATAATATAACGGGCCTCCACCCCAATAAACATGAAGTATTTTTGGTATGTTTAATTCCCAGGCCATAATTTTGTTTCATTTACATACGGACTAGTTTCTTTCATGGTGATATTATGAAGTATATTTTGGTTTACTTGCCATAACTCAGCCTCGTTTGGAAGAGGTCGAGACGGTTCATGATATTGGTGGATCACCAAAACTTCGTCGGTAATATTAACCTCTAATCCCAGTCTTTTTATTCTTATTATAAATTCAGAATCGTCACAAGCAACCCCGTTCGCATACCTTTCGTCAAATCCGTTTAATTTTTCCATATTTCCTCTAGTCATTGCAGAACAAAAATGCCAAGCTTCGGGTCTAAATTTTGGGTGATTGTACCAACCCATTGTGCGATTTCCCCGATATGGTTGTTGGGGGAGGTTTTTTATAAGATCTACAAGTTCGTCGGTTTTAATCGCGTAATTCAATATTCCATCCCTTACATGATTTGTATCGAGTCCATATGCTGACACACTAATATAGTTCGTGTCATTAATATTATTTGAAATATATGTTAGAACGTCATTGGCGTGTAAACATTCGGGATTTTGTAAAACGATTATGTCACCCTTCGCCTCCCGGATTGCCGCATTAAATGGCATACAACAATTGATATACCACTTATCTTCA
>Ga0307377_10003228_pt1 | contig 18589 bp, 19 predicted proteins | sample TR3MG_FD_202535 | JGI IMG/M metagenome (GOLD analysis project Ga0307377, IMG submission 202535) | Soil microbial communities from Risofladan, Vaasa, Finland - TR-3 | ecosystem: Environmental > Terrestrial > Soil > Coastal area > Acid sulfate soil | place: Finland: Risofladan, Vaasa | collected... | reverse complement strand
CCTCCGGGCGCGTCTGCAATTGCGGCGGATGGATCGACAAAGCGATAGACCTTGCCACTCGCATGGACAGACGGCGGGCATACGACAAATCCGCCTGTGCCGCGCACGTCGATGTGCGGGCCTATTTTGCCCGATTGATCGTTGTGGATATCGACGCCGGGCGGCATCCGATAGTAAAAATGTGTTCCACCATCCGCGCGGCCCGTGGTCACTGTGAGCGTAGCGGGCAGCGTTAAGCCTTGCCGCTCCAGGTCCGCCAAAGATGCGCGGCCTGCTTCGCCGTCCACATCGACCACAAAGACGCCGCTTGGCTCGCAGGTTGCCATCCCCCAATTGCATTGCGGATATTCCCGCGCCCACGCCTCCAATGCAGCCGGGTCACTCGCTGCCTTGCTGGGCCAGTCCGCTATCAATGGCAGCTTGCCCCGTGCCTTGACAGGAAACAGCCGCCAGCCGCGCTGCGCGCCCTCTATGACTTCATGGGGAAGCGTGTTCACCAGAGCAGATTTGGCGGTCATTCGATCACACTCCCCGCTCTATTCACCGCGTTTAGCGGTGGCCCAGTGTGCAAGTAACTAATTGCACGCTGGTTAGTTGGCTGCGCCTTTCTGCTATCTACGCAGATCATTGCGCCTCCAAAGCGGGAACCGTGCTGCGATCAATCAGCCTGTTGATTTCCTCTTCCTTGAACCGCACAGATCGGCCCAGCTTGACGTAAGAGAGTTCACGTCTCCAAACTTTCATCCGAACCGTTTTCGGCTTCCAGCCCGTCATCCGGGCAACGTCATTGACCGTTAATAGGTTCCTTGTGTTCGCCATGCCCATATATTGCTCTTGCCTTCCCTCAACGTCTAGAGATATGATGACCACATTGGGGAAATAAGCATCATGGTAACGATTAAACAAAAAGCGGGATTTATTGAGGCCATAGCACCGCGCCCGAAGACTCAGACAGAGATGAAGCGCCGGGTCCGCTCGCAATCTTCCACCGATGCCATGCTCACAGTCGAATGGTTGAACGCAGCGCAGCGCACAGCCGCATATCGGCGCGTGCTCATGGTACGCGGGGAACTGGAAGAGCTGGGCGCGATGCTCGAAAGTCTGAGGCAACAGAGACAAGCGTGGAAGAATAGACGCGCGAAATCGGACGCGGAGATTCTGGAAAACCTCAAGGCCTCAACTTCAATGGTCTCTCTCCAGGAACAGTTTCGTCAGCGCCACAATGCGCTCAATGTGCTACTTGCGCGGTACGCTCACGTCCCCGCCCTTGCTTACAGCTTGAATTCTGGTATCTGGCGATTCGGGATGGTGCCCAAACATCCACGCGGCCCGGAAATCAAACTCAGCGATGAATCATTCAACGTGCGCGTCAACGAATCTACCGTGATTGCTGCCCTCGCACGCCTTGCCGCAAACCATGAATTGCACAAGGTGCGTCTGTGCGAGACGTGCGGTGAACGTTGGCGAGTTTCCGAGCGGAAAATAGATAGGTTTTGCAGTCAGCAATGCAGGGATGCTTTCCATATCAGTTCTCCCGATTACAAAGATCGGAAGGCAGCCAATCAACGGAAGTACCGCGAAAGCCTGAAACAGAACATGGTCACCAGCGCACGGTATTTCGAGTCAAAAGTAAAACCTCAACAACCAAAGAAGGGACGGTAAACAATGGCAGTCTATCGACCGAAGGGCAGCAAGGTTTGGATCATGGACTTTATGTTTCACTCGCAGCGCATCCGGGAAAGTACCGGCATGACCTCGAAGACGCGGGCGAAAGAAGTCTTCGACAAGCGGAAACAATCACTCAAAGACGGGACCGCGGGCATCCGCAGACAGCCCCGCCCGGACTTACTCTCAACAGCCGCCGGAGAATGGCAACAGGCGAAGCAACTCAAGTGGTCCCCGAAAATGGCTTCCATTGTTCACTACAGCATCGGCCATTTGCTGCCCGTCTTGGGTAAGAAGTTGCTTGTAGACATAGAGGCGCGGGACATTGCAAAGTATCAGACGGCGCGCCTTGCGGAAGGCGCATCCAACCGGACGGTAAACATCGAAGTGGGAATGCTTCGCCAGATCATGCGCAAGTATGGAGCATGGGCGCGGATTCAATCCGATGTGACAATGCTTCCCGAAAGGCAAGACGCCGGATGCGCGCTCACTCCCGAGCAAGAGACTATGCTCTTACATGAATGCAGCCGTTCCGTTTCCCGCGCCTTGCTCCCCTTTGTGACGCTGGCACTCGAAACCGGCGCGCGATACAACACGATTCGCACTCTGCAATGGGGGAACATCGACTTTGTAAATCGCTGCCTAAAGTTTGGCAAAGACAAGACAGCAGCGGGCACGGGCCGGACAATTCCCATGAATCAACGGGCAATAGAAACCTTGAAGTTTTGGGCGCAAGAGTTCCCCAACCGGCAACCGGCGCATTTCATCTTTCCATCGGAGCGGTACGGCCTCCACGGGACCGAAGGGACATTCGGCGGGACCGTCCAGGTCTACGACTGCGACCCGGAAAAGCCGGTCGGAACCATTCAATCCGCCTGGCAGTCAGCCAAGAAACGGACACAGCGCCATTGTCCAAACTGCGGTGATGGAACGCTGATAGACAGCGAGAAACCGGAATCCGGGTATGAATGCGAAGGCTGCCATTTCGAGACGCCGAATCTTCCCGCTGCTCTGACCCGGCTTCGCTTCCATGACTTGAGACACAGCGCCGTCTCTCGCATGATTGCAGCGCGCATTCCAATTCCCATCATTGCCAAGGTGGTCGGATGGTCCCCGAGCACAATGGCGAAGATGGCCGCGCGCTATGGTCACTTTGGAATTGAAGAGCTGCGCAGCGCCGTCGAGTCGATCAGTTCCACCACAAACCCGCAGATTGCGACGGGGTACCCGCAAAATCCACCGCAGTCAGACAGTGAACAGAAGAGCAACATTAACTAAATTATTGATTCTAATGGTGGGCGGTCAGGGACTCGAACCCCGGACTTCCTGCTTGTAAGGCAGGCGCTCTAACCAACTGAGCTAACCGCCCACTGGCGGCGGCAAGGCGTCTTCGGCCTCTTGTCATCATACCAGTGTGGTCCGGGCCCCGATAGGCGTGTGTCGATTGCCTAGTGAAAGCATCACATGCCCAAGTATTGATAAACTCACCCGGTGAGCCGTCTGATCATTAACGCCGATGATTTTGGACTCACTTCTGGCGTTAACCGGGCCATTGTCGAGTTGCATCGATTTGGAGTGCTGACCAGTGCAACGCTGATGGCTCGTGCCGGGGCGACGGGAGAAGCGATTGACCTGGCCCTGGCTACGCTGTCGCTTGGGGTGGGTTGCCATGTGGTTCTGGTGGATGGGGAGCCGGTGCTGCCAGCGCGCGAGATTCCTACGCTTGTGGACGCAACAACCGGCCGTTTCCGGACTTCTCTGACTGCGTTCCTGGCGCGACTCATGACAGGCCGGATCTGTTCTGGCGAGATTGAAGCTGAAGCTGCGGCGCAAATTGGGCTGCTTCAATCGAAAGGAATCAGGTTGGGTCACATTGACACTCACAAGCATACGCATATGTTCCCCGGGGTGCTTCGGCCTGTGCTTCGCGCAGCCCGTGCGGCGGGCATCTCCGCGGTGCGGAATCCGTTCGAGCCGGTATGGGCCGTACGCGCCACGGCGGGTGCCTCATGGGCGCGTGCTGCAGAGGTTAAAGTTCTGCGCAACCTGCAAGGAGCATGCCGGCGGATTGTTGCAGAAGAAGGGTTCACTACTACGGACGGAACGATCGCTGTTGTTGGCACCGGGATACTCAACGGAACGACCTTGCGCTCGCTGCTCGGGCAGCTTCCCACCGGGACATGGGAACTGGTGACGCATCCTGGGTATAACGATGCCGATCTGGACAAGGTGCGTACGCGGCTTCGGGCCTCGCGCGAGACAGAGCGCGAGGCGTTACACGCAATCAAGGAGTTTCCAGAGCTTGAGCTTATTTCTTATTTCACCTTGCTTTCATCTGCCCTGCCGTAGCCAGTGCCTTAGCGCGTCTGTGCATCTTCTCACGCTCATAGAGAGTCAAACCACTGGGGAAACCAACCCCGATCAACAGATTGGCAGGAAGCTATGCGGATAGGCATTACTTGTTACCCCACTTATGGTGGATCGGGCGTTGTAGCCACCGAGTTGGGCATCGAACTGGCGGCCCTGGGCCACCAGGTGCACTTCATCTCGTATTCACAGCCATTTCGGCTTAATGGGCGCGAAGAGGGCATTTTCTATCACGAGGTTCCGGTATCGAGCTATCCACTCTTCGAGTTTCCTCCGTATGACCTGGCGCTGGCTTCGCGAATGGCCGAGGTTGCCGAATTCAACGATCTCGACCTGCTTCATGTCCACTATGCGATTCCCCACTCCGTCAGCGCGCTGCTGGCACGCCAGATGCTGGCCAGCCAGGGACGGCGGCTGCCGTTTGTGACCACGCTGCACGGCACCGATATTACCTTGGTAGGTCTCGATCGCTGCTACCTGCCCATCACACGCTACGCCATACAGGAGAGCGACGGCGTTACTGCGATCTCGAACTACCTCAAGGAAGAGACAATTGAAAGCTTCGAGATCAAGCGTGAGATTGAAGTGGTGACGAATTTCGTCAACTGTAATGTCTACACGCCCATCAAGGACGAGGCGCTGCGAGCCGAAGGGCGCCGGCGCCTGGCCTCGCCGGACGAGGCGATTCTGATGCACCTGTCCAACTTCAGGCCGGTGAAGCGCATAGTCGACGTGGTGAAAATCTTCGCGCGGGTGGCGCGGGAGATGCCGGCGCAGCTGATTTTGATAGGGGATGGGCCTGACCGCTCGGCTGCCGAGTGGCTGGCCCACGACCTAGGCATTCAAAGCCGGGTGCATTTCCTCGGCAAGCAGGAGCGCGTGAACGAGCTGCTGCCGCTGGCGGACCTTCTGGTTATGCCGAGCGAGCTGGAATCATTCGGTCTGGCAGCGCTTGAAGCGATGGCATGCAAGGTGCCGTCGATTGCCACGCGGGTGGGCGGAGTTCCGGAGCTGATTGACGATGGGGAAACGGGGCTGCTCTACGAGGTGGGCGATGTTGACGGGATGGCCCAGGGAGCGCTGAGCCTGCTTGGCGACCGCGGGCGGCTGAACGCCATGCGCGATGCGGGTCGGCGCGCCGCTCAAAAGCGATACTGCGCGTCGTTGGTTGTTCCGCAGTATGTGAGTTATTACGAGAAGGTGCTTGCGCAGCAGCGGGGCTGAGCCAGGGATTGTTTCGCGTTTGTCGTCCGCTGGGTGCCGGCTCAGGCCGTGGGGAGTTCCAGCTCGAAGGAAGGTGCGAAAGCGAGGCGGCGCCAGAAATTGTCGAGGAGATCTGTGGTCTCTGGAGCGGTGTGTGCGGTGGTGCGGAGGAGAATATTGCGGCTGCGGTTGGCGGTGAGGTCGGAGGCTTCGGCGGCGATGGCGATGCACTTTTCGGGGCGGTAGGTGCAGTTGGCCAGGTCGGTGATGGATAGGCGGGTTGTTGGCGTGGCGAAGACGGCGCGGGGCGGAGCCATGCGGTCGAGGAGCCAGAGGATTTCGAGCTTGGATTCGAGCTCGTCGGGGACGCAGTCGATGATCAGGTCTGCCTTGCGCACGGCGTCGTCGATGGAAGAGACGAAGCGGACGCTGGGCAGGGAATCGGGACCGAGCGCGGCGCGAAGGGCTTCCTGGGCGTGGTGAAGATTTGAGGGCATGACGTCTTCGAGCAGGACTGGGAAGCCGGCGCGGGCGGCTTCAAGAGCAAGCCAACGGCCGAGCGGGCCTGCTCCGATGATGGCAACTGTGGACATGCGATGGTTTGATTGTAGTGGGTTGACCTGAGGTTGGTGAGCGGGTGGTTTGTGCGGGATTTTGCAGGCTAAGAATCATGCGCTCGATGATGCGTTCTATCATGCGTTCGTGGGCGGTTTTGGGGGCGATTCGGGTCAATTTTGAAGTGAAATTTCGCAAAATTCCGTATGACGCGTGGGTTTTTGATTTCAGACTAAGTCTATTTATTTCTTTAAATTAGGAAAATTCATGGGCAAATTCAGGTGGTTGAACCGAGAGAGGCTCTTGCGGCCTAAGTGGTTTGTTTCCTGTGCCTTTCATAATTCCTCACAGTTTCACAGGGAAAGGGGGGGAGGGGGTCTGCCTGTTTCCTGCCTGAGACTGCGGCACAGAGTGGAGAAGGCTCATCTCTTGATTGTGCGCCGAGGCACGGTAATTCTCTGCAAATGGATTGTGAGCCCTTGGCGTTGCTCGTTCTCGCATGGAGGGTGTTGGGAGAAGTGTCGGTAGCTGTGGGCTGGACCTTCGGTTTGAATGAAATTGTTTTTCAGAGGCGCGAGTCCATACAGGAGACGTATGCTGAAATGCCCTGAATTCAGAAGGGGATAGGCTGTGCGGGATCGTGGCACGGCGGGTCGGGTGGCGGTGGTGCTGGATATAGTGCTTTGCTGCCACCCGTTATAGTGCTTTGCCGCCATCTCACCCCGGCCCAGAAGGCTGAAGATTTACCTCCAGCTCGACGGGCCGCTTTCGGCCGCTATCCTGTTTACTCAGGAGTTATCGACGGTTGGGCGACCACTCGTACATCACGCCCTCGCAATTAGCATGGCGAGGGCTGTTCATGTCCAGGAAGTCACCATGCGTCCACTCTTCGTGCTTAACCTTGCTTGAGTGGGTCCCGCCCGCCATGAGCGGCAGGGAGCTGATATGCGATTCTCGATGAAATTTCATACACGAACAGGAATTTGTCTTGTCGTGCTGCTTCTGGCTTCAGGAGCTTTCGCCGAAACACGGATAGTCAGCATCGGCAACCGAGAACTTTCGATATCGTGCAGCGGTGCCAGGGCGAAGGCGACGGTTGTCCTGGTTTTGGGAGCCGGACGCACTGCGGCGGATTGGAACAAAGTTGCACCGGAGATTGCGAAGTTCACGCGTGTGTGCAGTTACGATCGCGCAGGCCTCGGCGCAAGCGAGAAGACGGCAAAGTCACAATCCGAAGATGAAGTGCTGGCCGACCTGCACGCGTTGCTCGCGGCTGCGGGCGAGAAGGCGCCTTTTCTGCTGGTCGGACATTCGCTTGGCGGACTTTATGTTCGATACTACGCTACGAAATACCCGGCTGAAGTTGCGGGACTCGTGCTGGTAGACAGCGCCCACGAAGAGCAAGTCTGGCGGTTCAGAGAAATTACTCCGTCGATGGGAGCACCCGCCCCCGACGGCTTCCTGACGAAGCCCGGCGAGCTGCTCGACTGGAAGACCACGTTACCAATGATCGTACTCACGCACGGAGAGTTGACTCTGAGGGACTTACCACCTGGTATCACCGAGGCTCAGCTTCAAGGGATCGAAAAGACTTGGCAGGAGTTGCAGCTCGATTTGGCGAAGAGATCACCGACAGGCGAGCTGCGTCGCGCCGTGTGGAGCCATCACTTTATTCAGATGACACAGCCGAATGTGGTGATTGAGGCAGTTCGCGATATTTGGCAGTCGCTGTAGGTGGCAGTCGGTTGCGTTAATGGCGGTGTACATCGTCACCCTGGGGCGAGTGACCGCCAACTCTTCCCCGATCCCAAAAACGGGAGGCGCAAAGGCCACTTGGGGCGAACATTTGTCTAAGGGAAGGATCGGCGACGATGCAGGAGTTGGCCGAATCAGAGACTGCCTCCGACAAGAATGAAAAGCTGAAAAACCGGTTCGTCTCGCCTAACCCCAACAATTATACTTGCCCGCTTTCTCGAATGTAGTTAATATCACTACATATGGAGGTTATATGGAAAAACCGATCTCGGCCGCAGATGCCAACCGTGAATTCTCCCAGCTCTTGCAGGGGGTGAAGAAGGGCAACAGCTACATTGTGACTAGTCACGGAACTCCGGTTGCAAAGATCGCGCCCGTTGCGGCGAGCAGTCATCTCGCGAAGAAGGCGCGATCGTTGCTCCTGGCCAGACTGCAGGCCCAGCCTGTTATAGAAATCGGCCATTGGACGCGAGAAGAGATGTACTCACGATGAACACAATGAGAGTTGCACTGGACACCAACATCCTGGTCTATGCCGAGGGATTGAACGGGCTCATTAAGAAACAAGCCACGCTTGAGTTGGTGCAGAAGCTTCCGCAAGATTTGATTGTGCTGCCAGTCCAGACCCTAGGCGAATTATTCAACGTCCTTGTGGGAAAAGCAGGACGATCCCCTGAAGAGGCTCGTTCATCTGTTCTCGGTTGGCGCGATTCTTATGACGTAGCGGACACTACAGCGAAGGTCGTAATCGCTGGTACCGATCTGGCTTCCCAGCATCGGCTTGGAATATGGGATTCGGTTATTCTCGCTACGGCCGCAGATGCCGGTTGCCGCCTGCTTCTCTCTGAAGATATGCAAGACGGCTTCACTTGGGCTGGAGTTACCGTCGCAAATCCCTTCGCCTCAACGCTGCACCCGTTGCTCGACGCCATAATTCAGAGTATGCCGTAGTGCGGAACCTCACTCCCCCGGACGAGTTTCCGCAGTAGGTTTGCAATGTGAATTACGTGTGTGGCATCGTGGTCGGTTTCACACTGCGCTCCAGAAAAGGTTGTGTGGCGGCTTCGCGGTCCAAGCCCGTTTTCCAGTTGCGGGCGAGCGACCCTCAATCCGGAAGTGACTGCGGTTCGGGTTTGGGGAGAGCACGCGACCATCCTCTCGCAGCATGCTCTTCAATCCAGACAATGAAGGAGCAGCCAACGACCGCATGGTCTCCGCTAGGCCCTCCGCACCAGGTCTCATCGCCCCTCTTCTTCGGATCGACAAACCCGCGTCCCTTCCGCCATACTGTCCGGAACGAAAACAGGAGACTCCAACCGCATGTGCGATGAATTCATTCACCAGGACCTCACGCACGATCCCATTGTTTCGCGCCGTACATTCGGCCTCGGAGCCGCAGCCACCGCCGTCGCGCTGCACTTCCCCGCCGCAACGGCACAAGCCAAAGTTGTAGAGACCGACGTCAATGTGCCCATGGCCAGCGGCGTCTCTGACTCCGCGCTCTTCTATCCGGAAGGCAAAGGCAGCTGGCCCGCCGTCCTGGTGTGGACCGATATCCTCGGCCTCCGGCCCGTCTTCCGCGAACTGGGACAGCGGCTCGCCGCTCAGGGCTATTTGGTCCTGGTCCCAAATCCCTTCTACCGCAACGCGAAGGCGCCCGTTGTCGATGGCACGTTCGATTTCAGTAAGCCCGAAGACCGCGCCAAGGTCATGCCGATGGCAGCAGCTCTCACCGCCGACGCCAACGTCAGTGATGCGAAGGCTTACGTCGCCTTTCTCGACTCACAACCCCAGACCGACAAGAAAAAGAAGATGGGCGTTCAGGGCTACTGCATGGGCGGCCCGCTCACCTTCCGCACCGCGGCCACTGCCCCTGACCGCGTCGGCGCCGCAGCCACATTCCATGGCGGAGGTCTCGTAACCGACAAGCCCGACAGTCCGCACCTGCTCATCCCGAAGATGAAAGCCGAAGTTCTCTGTGCAGTCGCCGACAACGACGACAAGCGTGATCCCGCTGCCAAAGACACGCTCAAAGCCGCCTTTGCCGCAGCCCATCTCACCGCAACGGTCGAGGTTTACGACGGTTGCAATCACGGTTGGACGGTGCGCGGCAGCCAGGTCTACAACGAAGCCGGAGCCGAACGCGCCTGGGCCGAACTCCTTGCACTCTACAAACGCAATCTCACCTAGTCGCCACAGACCATACCCTTCCCCTACCACGATTCTCGGGTTAGGGAAGATCCGACAAACCGCTCAGGACTGCATCTGAAGGGGCAATTGTTAAACTTGCTTGCTAACGACAGAATATTTCGAATCACGCGACTTTGAGAATCCGGAAGATGAATTCCGGGTGGTAAAGCTAATAGAAATTTCTGATAAGAGGCCGAAAATCTTGAACTCCAACTCGCTTTATCGCATTCCATCCAGTAGCCGACGTTCTTTTCTGCGCAACGCAGCGGTGACAGCCTTTGCCACAATGAGCCCAAGCGCATTTACCTATGCGGTTGCTGCACCGCGTCCTGATGCATCGCAGGCGGGTGGGCCACTGACGATACAGGCTGTAGAGCTTTTTGAGCTGCATGGAAGCTACCAGGAGGAAGGTGGGGTAAACCGTCAGGCACAAGTGAATCCGCTGGATATCTACGATCGATTGCGAAAGCCCCCTTACGTTGACAAGCCTTCGGGCATGCACACAGTGAAGACGAGCGCGATCTATGTACGCATTCGGACGTCAGCCGGAGTGGATGGGCTATACGGCCCGATCGAGAAGGACGCGGCGCTAATTCTGGCGGCTGAGCTGAAGCCGTTCCTGATTGGCAAGGATGCGCTGGCTGGCGAAGCCCTGTGGGACCAGATGTATCGCTCAAACCGGCAATCGCGCGACGGCATCTTCATGATGGCGATCAGCGCAGCGGACAACGCCTTGTGGGATGTCCGCGGGCGATACTACGGAGTTCCCGTATACCGGCTGCTCGGAGGACCAACGCGAGAATCGGTTGAGATGTATGCGAGCTGCCTCGGCTTCTCTCTTGAGCCGGAGGCGGTGCGCAGGCGAGCACTGATCAACAAGAATGATGGCTTTCGATATCAGAAGTGGTTCATTGGATACGGTCCTGGCTCGGGACCGGAGGGTATGAATAAGAACGTGGAACTGGTACGTATCCTGCGGGAGACGGTAGGAGATGATACCGAGCTGATGTTTGACGCTTTCAGCGGCTGGGACCAGAATTACGCGCTGGAGTGGGCTCGGCGAGTTGAGCAATACCGGCCGCGCTGGATGGAGGAAGTAACGCATCCGGAGAAGATTGACAGCTTCGCGGAAATTCATCGCAGCACGACGATTCCGATTGCTTCGGGCGAGCATTTCTACGGACGATGGGAGGTCGAACGCTATTTACAGGCGAATGCGCTTTCGGTCGTGCAGGCAGATCCGGAGTGGTGCGGCGGCACGTCGGAGCTGTTGAAAATCGGCGTCGTAGCCTCACTGCACGACGTGCCGGTGATTCCCCATGGCCATAGCCTGCGGGCTGCGATTAACATCATCGCGAGCCAATCGCCAATGACCTTTCCGCTAGGCGAGTACCTCATTTTGAAGATGGAACACTACTACCACTTCGAGAGTAACCCGATGGTGCCGGTGAAGGCCCACATCGCGTTGCCGACTGAACCGGGATTTGGAATTGTGCTCGATCAGGCGAAATTCGAGTCACAGACTCCTCTGACCTTGGACTAGTTTCTCGACGCTCACGGGATCCATCTGACTAGAAGGAAACCTCCGCGTGAACGGTGGAACACCGGTCTGGAGCGCTCGTTCAGCGCTCCAGCCGAGACGCAGGCAAGTCCAACGAAGCCTCAGTAGCAACCGCGGAAAGTTGTATTTCGGGCGTATCTTCGGCAATCCTTCCGGTACTAAGATTCCGGCCAGCTTCCGTTCCCCACCTGGGCGAAAATTCGGCATAGGGAAGTATCGGCGACGACCTGACAACAACCTCAGCAGCACCCGCAACCTTGGCCCAGCCACGCCAATCTGCCCTCTTTGATGAGGATCGGGATAGCCACCAGAGCGGCGACGGAATCGAACCATGGAATATGGAATGCGGCGTTAAGCGCAAGGCCAGCCAAAGTGATGAGTGCGATGTACGCGCACGTTGCGGACTGCACTGCATCGGCGGCGAGAGCCGCATTCCCGCTGCGCTTAGCCTCGCGGCGCTTAAGGGCGGCTAACACCGGCATTGCGGCCAGTGCGGCAATGGTGATTCCAATACCAGCAAAGCTCGTTTCGGGCTGAAGATGAAGCCCCAGGGACCCAAGGGCGATGACGCCAACGGCAAGAGCAAGCGCGAACAGTAACAATGCTGCTGAGCGGTGCGCCGTGCGTTCGGAGATGGACATTTTGGGGGTCCACTGCAGGAGCACGACGATGGCTGATAGCAACTCGACAAGGCTGTCGCCCCCGAATGCCATCATCGCCGGGCTGCGAGCGGTCACGGCTGCGTACGCGGAGACGCCGAGTTCCACCAGCATCCACACCAGTGTGATGCTTTGCAGCCAGAGGACGGCGGTGGTGGGCTTGGGAGTGCCGATCCGGGCGGGCTTTGATGGCAATGCACCGAGTTGAAAGAGTTCTGACATCTGGCTGTAACCATGGTTTCAGGCTCAGAGGAGGAAGGCAAGGACGCAAATTGGCAAGGTGAGTTGCGCAAGGGCTTGCTTCCGAGTGGTTGACTTTTCCTTTCAACGTCTTTTCCACCGCCTTGATTTGTTTTTTGGTCAGCGGCGTCAAGAGTTTTCCTTCTGCGCTGTAATGTCCGACGCGATGTCCTGTGATCATCAGGGTCAGGGTAGTGTCCAGGTGCTGATGGATGATCACCTTGCATCCAGCCAAGGTGGGGCGCCACTCGGCACGCTGAATCTGCATGACCAGGTTGTGAAAGTGCACGGTGTTGTCCTGGTCAACCGTGCGTTCGAATCGTTGCGTGAAGACCATTTCCAGGTTCCTGTTCCGGCAGGAGATAAACGCCGTACCCCGCTGCGCTGCCGGCACCGTGAAGCGGTGGTTGAACTCGGCGATGTAGTGCTCGTTGAGAAACCTGTTGGCTCCTTCTAAAGTTCTGATCCCGCGCAATCGCAACTCCTGCGGTAGCCGACCCTGCCAGGTGGAGAAGTTGCGTTCCGAGCGGCCCCGCGCCTGCGGAGAGTAGGCCGGAATCATATGCACGCCAAGTTCCTTCATGGCGCGGCCCACCTGTGTTGGGCGGTCATAATCGACCTTGCCGCCGCTCTTCGGCGTCCGCCAGAAATGAGCCCCACGGTCGGAATAGAGCGAACAGAACAGCCCCTTCTGTTCAATCACCGCACGCAGCCCGACCATCACGGTGGCGGTCGTTTCCTCCTCGGCCAGTTGCGCATAGTAGATCTCGCTGGTGGCGTCGTCCAGGATCACGATCAGGTCGTGCCGGCGCTCATCCTGAAACCACTGGTGATCGCTGCCGTCGATGTGCAGCATCATCCCCGGCAGTGGACGCCGCTCACGCCGCTTGCGATGCACGCCACGCCTGGCCTTGCGCTTCACCAGACCGGCTGCCTGCAACGCCTGCTTAACCCACGTGTAGCTCAACCCGATCTGATGGTCCTCGCCGAGCTTCTCATGAAAGTGCCGAACGTTCAGATCGAAGTATCTGTCCCGATACAAGCTCAGAACCTCTTCGGCCTGCTCCTTCGGCACGCGCCTGCTGCTTGGGCTTACGCCGTCGTCGGTCCAGTAGTCCCTGGGAGCCTTCTTCCTCATAGCGCTTCCGCCATCGGCGCATCTGCCGCTCGCTGATGCCGATCAACTCGGCCGCCTGCCACCACTTGATCTTGCCCGATGTGGCTCGTAGCAATACTTCCTGCAACTTCATCGCCCGCTCCGCTGCGGTCCTCGGATAGATCTCCATGCTCTCGCGCATGGTTCCATCCTCGCCGCCCGCTAAGCGGACACTTCACTTGCTAAAACCACCGGACATATTATGTGCTAACGACAGTCGGCCACTCGGAAGTAACACTTCGGTAAACACTCCCGCACACCTCCGGCGTGGATGAGTGCTGCATTTTGTCTCCGACTCCGGTGGCAGGAATGTCGTGTGCTGCGTGGCAGCAAAGGGCTATATTCGCTGGCAGGATTGGACTATATCAAGTGGCAGAATTGAGTATAACCAGCAGGTGGCGCGATGGCCCGGACAACGTATGAGGAACAGAGTTCTCTATGGGTCAAGATCGTGGGATGGGTCTGCCTGACGGTTGGCCTGTTAGGCCTTGTGCTGCCGATTCTTCCGGGGATTCCGTTGATGCTTGCAGGTCTGGCGGCACTTTCAACACAGCACCGATGGGCGCGGGCGCTTATGCTGCGGCTGAAATCGCGGTACCGCAAGTACTTGCGGGAGCGTAAGAGAGGGTAAGGGCAAAGCTGGTCCTGCGGCGTCTGGCAGGGAATGGCTTGACCGGGTGTGCGTGAGGCGTTACGCTTAACGCATGGTAAAGAGCTTTCAGCACGCCGGGATTGAGAAATTCTTTAAGACCGGAAGCAAGGCGGGGATTCAACCTGCCCATGCCACAAAGCAATCCATTCAGCTTTTCGCACTTGATGCGGCCAGGTCGCCCGCCGATTTGAATACGCCGGCATGGCGTCTGCATCCGCTCAGGGCAACCTCGAAGGCCATTGGTCCATTCGGGTGAATGGCAACTGGCGGCTCCTTTTAGATTCGAGGGCGAAGACGGAATTCTGGTGGACTATCACGGGAGTTAACACGATGACGCAAATGTTTAATCCGCCCCATCCGGGCAAGGTTTTGCGCGAGTATCTGGGAGACCTGGACGTGACGACTGCGGCCAAGCGCCTGCATGTTTCGCGGACTACGCTTTCGCGCATTCTGAATGGGGCGTCGGGGATATCCGCGGATATGTCGCTGCGGTTGTCGGACGCGCTCGGAACGCACGCGAGCTTTTGGTACGACATGCAGGCGGGCTACGATATGTGGCAGGCCTCGCGCAAGAAGCGCCCCAAGGTTGAGCGGTTCGACGTGGCGGCGTAGGGCTTTGGGGTGCCTTCCGGGGTGTATCCCAGGTTTCATCCGCTGCGGCCGGCCACGGCGGAGAAGCGATCGGAGGCTTGCTGCGTCCAACTCATTTTGAGACGAATTCCGCCAAGTATGACCATTCTGGTGCATTTGAGTTGACCAATCCGGTTCATTGCCTGAATTTTGCCTCTCTGTAACACTGCATGATGCAGAATAGTGAATCACTGCATGATGCAGAATAGATAGATAGGGAGAAAAACGCCGTGCCTCGCATTCACTTTCACCAGCAACTGGCCGAACTGAAGGACAAGCTGATGGCCATGGCCGCCCTGTCCCAACAGGCGGTGGAGACTGCCGTGGATGCGTATCTGCAGCGGGACAAGGGTCTGTGCAAGTTCGTGAAGCAGAATGAGACGGCGATCAACACGGCGCAGCGGGAACTGGACGAGATGGCCTACGAACTGCTGGCCAAGGAACAGCCCATGGCGATCGACCTGCGGTTTATTCTGGCGGTGATCAAGATCAACGGCGACCTGGAGCGGATTGGCGACCAGTCGATGGGGATTGCGCGCCGCACCAAAGAGACTTTGAACATGGACGAGGTTGACCTGCCGGTGGACTTTGCCGCAATGGGCGAGTTTGCAGGGAAGATGATTCGCTCCGCGGTGCAGGCGCTGCTGGATGGGGATGTGCAGCTGGCCGAGTCAGTACGCGCGATGGACGACGAGATCGATCGGATGAACCGCATTGCCCACGAGGATCTGCTGAAGCTGATCGAGGAGAAGCCGGAGCTGACGCCGCAGGCGATGAAGGGCATTCTGGTGGCGAAGAATCTGGAGCGGATTGCGGATCACGCATCGAATATTGCCACGGACGTGATTTTCTGGATTCGCGGGGCGGATGTTCGGCACCAGTTGAGCGTGGCGATGGACTGAGGACTGGGCCCCGCGAAGTTACCGGGACAGATTTACGGAATAAGAAGCGGTGCATTCCAGAACTCAGATTGAGAACTGGAATGCACCGCTTTTGTTTTGCCGGGTTCTAGACGCCGATGACGGCGCAGAGTTCCTTGACGGCGGCGGCGCTCTTTTTGAGGGCCGCGTCTTCCTCGGGCGTGAGCTTGATCTCGATGATCTGCTCGAGGCCTGCTGCGCCCAGTTTGCAGGGGACACCGATGTAGTAACCTTCGATGCCGTACTCGCCGGTGAGGTAGGCGGCGCAGGGCAGGATTTTCTTCTTGTCCTTGAGGATTGCCTCGGCCATCTCCGTGGCTGCGGCGGAGGGGGCATAGAAGGCGCTTCCGGTTTTGAGGTGCTTGACGATTTCTGCGCCGCCGTCGCGGGTGCGCTGCACAAGGGCCTCGATGCGCTCAGCCGACATGAGCTCGGTGATGGGAATGCCGGCGACGGTTGAGTAGCGGGCCAGGGGGACCATGGTGTCTCCGTGGCCGCCGAGGACGAAGGCGGTTACGTTTTCAACGCTGACATTCAACTCTTCTGCAATGAAGGTGCGGAAGCGGGCCGAGTCGAGCACACCGGCCATGCCGATGACGCGCTCGCGATTGAAGCCGGCCTGGCGATAGGCGGTTTGGGCCATGGCGTCGAGCGGGTTGGAGACGATGATGAGGATGGACTCGGGCGATTGTGCAACGACCTTGGAGACCACGTCGGACATGATCTTGTAGTTGGTGTTGAGCAGGTCGTCGCGGCTCATGCCGGGCTTGCGCGGGATGCCGGCGGTGATGATGACGATGTCAGAGTTGGCGCTGGCGGCGTAGTCGTTGGAGCCGACGACATGAACGTCGCGCTTCTCGATGGGCATGGCCTCAAGGAGGTCCAGGGCCTTGCCCTGCGGTACGCCTTCCACTACGTCGATGAGGACGACATCGGCAAGTTCCTTGGCCGCAATCCAGTGAGCGGCCGTGGCGCCCACGTTGCCGGCGCCAACAATGCTTACTTTCTTTCTCATTTCAACTTCCTCCCCTGGGATTAAAGGCCCAGGCAACTGTTTCGTTACATATTGCCGATGATGCGGGTGGCGAATTCGCTTGTGCCTACCTTGGTTGCGCCGGCGGTTTGGCGTTCAAAGTCGTAGGTGACGAACTTTTGCAGGATGGTTTTTTCGAGCGAATTCTCGATGAGCTTGGCGGCTTCTTTCCATCCGATGAAGTCGAGCAGCATGACGCCGGAGAGGATGACCGAGCCGGGGTTGATGACGTCCTTGTCGGCATACTTGGGCGCGGTGCCGTGGGTGGCTTCGAAGACGGCGAAGCCATCGCCGATGTTGGCTCCGGGGGCGATGCCGAGACCACCGACCTGGGCTGCGGCGGCGTCTGAGATGTAGTCGCCGTTGAGGTTGGTGGTGGCGAGGATCGAGTAGTCGGCGGGGCGGATGATGATTTGCTGGAAGATGGAATCGGCGATGCGGTCGTTCACGAGAATCTTCGACTTCCAGGCGCCGTTGCCGTGGGTCTTGCCGATGGCGGCGAGGACGCCCTCGATTTCAGCGTAGATGGCGTCGCGGAAGTCCTGGTTGCCGAACTCGATGCCGGGCTCGATGAGGGCGGCATTCTCCTGGACGGTGATGCTGGGGTTGGCGTCGACGTTGCCGAGGATCCAGCTTTCGCGCTCGGTGACGACGTGCGCGCGGAACTCTTCGGTGGCGACTTCGTAACCCCACTCCCGGAAGGCCCCCTCGGTGAACTTCTGGATGTTGCCTTTGTGGACGAGGGTGACGGTTTTGCGGCCAGATTCAAGGGCGTGGCGGATGGCGTAGCGGACCAGGCGCTTGGTGCCGAAGATGGAGATGGGCTTGATGCCGACACCGGAGTCTTCGCGCACGCTCTTTTTGCTGCCCTTGAGCAGGTCGTTGTTGAGGAAGTCGATGAGGCGCGCGGCGTCGGTGGAGCCCTGCTTGAACTCGATGCCGGCGTAGACGTCTTCAGTGTTCTCGCGGAAGATGACGATGTCGACCTTCTCGGGGTGCTTTACGGGACTGGGGACGCCCTGGTAGTAGCGAACCGGGCGGACGCAGGCGTAGAGGTCGAGAAGCTGGCGCAGGGCGACGTTGAGCGAGCGGATGCCACCGCCGATGGGAGTGGTGAGGGGTCCCTTGATGGAGACGCGGAGGTCGCGGGCGGCGGCTACGGAGTCGTCGGGGAGCCAGGTGGAGAACTGGCGGAAGGCTTTTTCGCCGGCGAAGATCTCAAACCAGCGAATGGCGCGCTTGCCGCCGTAGGCTTTTTCGACGGCTGCGTCGAAGACACGCTGGGATGCCTTCCAGATGTCGCGACCGGTGCCGTCGCCTTCAATAAAAGGAATGATGGGATTGTCAGGAACTTCAAAGGTGCCGTTCGCATAGGCGATAGGCTTGCCGTTTTTGGGTAATTCGAGGCCGTTATAAGTGGTTTGCATGATTTTTTACAGATTCCTTCCGTGCGGACGTTCAAAAGCAAGGCTAACACCTGCAAATCAGGGGTGGCAATGGCGGGTGAAGCAGGCCGGAGGGCGTCCAGTGCGTGTGAATGCAATGCTGTGCATCCCGATCGTCAAAAATGGGGTCTGGCGGCAGGTTGTGAGGAGCCGGGATTTTACCCGGATTCAGGCCGGCTTGGAGCGCCAGAACTGCCCTGGCTGGCTGTGCGAAAACGGCCTACAACTTTGGTTTGCACTGGCGGGTTGCGGCGCGCAGATTTTCACTTGAAACGCTGCTGGAGCGGGGTACAATTCAGACTAACTACAGTCGGTTCCTAGGCTTCGGTTGCGTGCGGTCAGGTTGCATATTTTCGGGGCATTTGGGCCCTTAGCAATATCGATTAGTGCGTAAAGATTAAGACCCGCTTTTACGTTGACACGCGAGTTGTCAGGCGCGGCGGGGATATGAATGACACAATGCAAGATCGGAGAATTTGAGCCATGCTGAGTAGAAATCGGTTGTCCTGTGGGTTGTCTACGGTCGCAGTATCTTTGGTTGCGATCGCGTTGGCGGTC
>Ga0307377_10003226_pt1 | contig 18592 bp, 36 predicted proteins | sample TR3MG_FD_202535 | JGI IMG/M metagenome (GOLD analysis project Ga0307377, IMG submission 202535) | Soil microbial communities from Risofladan, Vaasa, Finland - TR-3 | ecosystem: Environmental > Terrestrial > Soil > Coastal area > Acid sulfate soil | place: Finland: Risofladan, Vaasa | collected... | reverse complement strand
TCGGGCCGAGCTTCTTTTTCGTGATCTTGAAGTCGCCGCCACTCATCACCAGGAATGAATAGACCGTGTTGATGATCTGCTCTTCCAGGTTGCTGCGGGTGTTGAGGATGTTTTTTGCAAGGTCGGCAATATCCAGCATGTTATTGTCGCCGATTATCGGATCTTGGGGATGCGGGCCATCGCGGAAAATTACAACCGGCACCTCGCCAAGGGGATTTTCTTCTTTCTTGCCCGCAACAATATCCGTGCGCTCAGAGAGTTGTTTCCCGGTTGTCCTCCCTTCCCTTTGCTGATCCGCCTCCTTGACCAGGGCCGTGATTCGCTGCCAGTGCTCCCGCGTCCAGAGCAGATAACTCTCCTTGACCATCTGCTCATCCGTGGCCCAGGGGTCATCATCGAGGCGGTGTGATTCGCGCAGCAATATCCACCGCATTTTCCCGTAATTGTCGACACCCCAGTCGAGCACATTCTGTGGGGTAAAAATCGCACAGTTGGGAAGGATCCGATTTTTTATGGCCTCTTCGACGGTCGTCGCCATGCCCTTCTTATCGACCAGCACGGCGCACCAGGAGTAGAGATACCGCCAGACCCAAATCCACTGTGCAAAATCCGCGCGGTTCGTCCCGCGCCTGTCTATATCGCTATTGAATGCCAGCCAGCGTTCCTCCTCCCCCGCCGTCCCCTTTGGGCTGATCAAGTCCCGCTTTACGCCCTGCCTGAACAGCATATTTCGCTTCTCATCCGAAACGTGCTTTACGTAGTTGCTATTAGGCACGCGCGCGCAACGCAGGTTGAACGAGTCGTCGAGTTCCTCGATGCTGTATTTTTGCAGCGCTTCACGCTTCCAGGGATCGCCACCCTCAAAGGCCAGGCGTAAAAATTCCCAGTCCTTCAGGTGGCGAACGTGCATCGGGTGCCGGCGCTTGATCAATTTCTCGGCGGTCATTGTCATCCTGTTACCTGTAGCCTCCAGAATTCCCGCTCAAAATCAAATTCCTCAATTTGTCCCCTGCCCCACGCTTCGCTCGCTATCCAGCTTGCCCCCGCCAGCGAAAAACTCAAATCCCGGTGTAATCTCTTCGACGGATCCACGACCTTGAACCCCATCCCCTGTGAGAATTCCTTTGTCTTCAGCCCGCGCAATTCGTCGATCAGCCGCTCGTGATTCGGAATCTTGAGCTTGCGCTCGTTCAGCAAATCCCGTAGCCGCCCCCACATCTCCTGGTTGCTCTTCGCCGTCGGGTGAAATTCCTCGATCGGCGGGCAATAGCTCTCTCTCATCGCCCAGTTGATCAACTCGCCGCCGCCGCTTGCGGTATCGATCAGCAGCCGTCCCGGCGCAAAATTCTTTATTACGTAGACCAGTTCCGCACGAACCGGGTCAAACGATATCCGCCCGCCCAGGAGGGCTGGATCCCAGCAGGTGATCCGCAGTACCTCGAGGCTCTCCACGTCGGGATCAGGGCGACCGACCACAACCAGGCTCGTAAGATCCCGCTTGATCGAGATGTCGAGAAATGCGAAGCATTCATAACGCCCAACCTCCCGCCCCTGCGAATCCATTATTCGGTTGTCCTTGCGGTTGACCAACTTCTTCTTGATCGCCGCGTCGATCGCGTCACGACCCAGCAGTTCGTCACCCTCGGCGGCGAACTCATTGTCTAGGTTGCGTAACTCGCTCGCCCGCGATCCAACCGAGTATATTTTCCGCAGGGCCGCCCGGCTCGTCCGCGGATTAATCACGTCGCGGCTGCGGTATAGATACCAGTCAGCCGGCGGGTCTTCCTCGTAAAGCTTAATCAGCTCATAAAAAAAGCCCGTGGGAAGGCCGGCTGTCGAAGCAAGTATGATCTTCGCCCCTGGTCGCCCCATCACCGACGGGGCGATTTCTTCCCACAAGGCATCAGGTGCATCGCGCGTCTCGTCGAAAAACAATATGTCCGGCGAGGTGCCGGTTGAGGTTGCCTTGTTCGCCGGCAAAATCTTCAGAATATTGTTCAGCTCCGGGACTCTCACTTCCCCCATCGCCGGCAGAACCTCAACCGCCTTGCGTATTCGCGCGTCCTCGTGAGCGAGCGGTCGGGTGATCTTCTGCGATACGAACCGCTTCATTTGGGCTTCGGCGTTCGTGATCGCTATCGCGTACAAATCGTGATCGTTTAACATCCGGTATCGGATGTAATCCAGCGCGAGTTGTGTCTTCCCCTGCTGCCGGATCGTACTGATCATGATCAGCAGCTTTATCGGATCAAATAAGGCCCCCAGTATCTCTCGCCACCACGGGTAAACCTCGATCGGCTGGCCCTTCTCGTTTTTGAATCGAGCCCCGATATACCACGCGGCATGTTCGGCAGTTAACGGTTGCAACTCACTCATCGGGGATCGCTAAGGCGTCAAAATCGTTGACGTTCTTGGCGCGACGATCTAAACCCAACGACGCCACGATACCGCGCAACTCGCGCAACGCCGGCAACAGCACCTCCCTAATCACCGGCTGGGGAATCTGCTTTTTCCTATCCTTCATGATCCCGCGCTTGCCCAAGTAGTTCTGCGCCCCCAATACGAGCATGTAACTCGCGGTCGCCCCATCGATCAGCGCTTCCCTCGCCGCGCTTATCTCACCCTGATCACTCTCAAGTTGACCCCGCCACTCGACTAGGTGCGTCTTGTCTTCCTCAGTTAACTCCCACGGATTCCCGATCCCCTTGAACTTGTCCAGATTCCCCTGTATGTGCTTTTCAATATTCCCGGAGGAGTCACATTTTGTGAGCACCCCCCCCGCCGAGGCATCCCCCCCGGCCTCGGGGGGAACCGCCCCCGACGTGTCGCGCTCGTCGCTTGGCGTCACGCCCGCGTCACACTTCTTTTTTGTCGCCATAAATTATTGATACCGCTGGGGTTAGTCGCCCGCCCGCGGATTAGTTATCCGCTGTCCCCGCTCGTCTGCTATCCACAAGTGTGAAAAAGTTCACGGCGCGGCTTCTATGGCATCTCTGTATATATATATATTAATTAACTAATACAGAGAGAGGCCGACGCCGCTTCGCGCTTTCGCAGCAAACCAAAGTTCCGCCCTTGCCACCCTGGCAACCAGTCCAGCAAGGTCATCGCATCGCATAGTGGGCAGAACGGCGTGCCGTTGTCTTCGATCGGTTTTCCGCAGACCTGGCACCGCCCCGCTTCCGTCTCCGGTGGCTTCTCCAGCCGCGCGCGTGCCCAGCCTTCGCGTTGTCGATAGCCTGTCGCCTGTCTTCCGTAACACATGATCCCGTACACAAAAAAACCCGCCGAAGTCGGCGAGCGTTGTTGATCGTTTCTGCTCTTGCTAGTCTACTTGGTCACTACATCGAGTCTGCCTCTTGGCCTACCTAGTCACCACTTGGTCACACTACTCAGCATAATATAATTATATGCCCTATCGTATCCCGTGTCAAGTACAACACGCTATCCAATTAATTGAATCCTGCATATCGCCTCGCCCAGCCTGCCCAGAATCCAGCCAGGCCCATGTCCCTGCTACCTGCTCGTCTGCGATCGCCGTATAGCCTACGCCAGTACGTCGCAATGCCCATCCTCACACCCCGCCTACGCAGCTCACGTATCGTTGCTCCCGCCCCCCTGCCGTCCAGCAGATACCACTCGGTGATCACGTGCCCGATCTCGGGTAGGTTGCTCAACTCCTTGCAGAACAGGGCATAGAACACCAACGGTTCAAGCGCATTCGGCAATGGTCCGCCTCGAGCTGTGGCAGACATTGCCAGAGCCTCACCGTAGGGCATGATTCGCCCAGCCGTGCCGTCACGTATCCGCCTCACCCGGCGAAACAGCGACTCGACGATCTCCTCGTCACTAAGCATCCCGACCCTTCCGCCTCCTCGCTATCCCGATCAATGCCCAGATACGAGCGAAAAAACCGGAACGGGACGGATCGACCCTTGCGGTCTTTTTTCCGTCCTCGTCCCGGTCTTCTTGTGGGCATAAAACGTCCCGCGTCAGCGGGACACCTTTTAGCGACTTCGAATTTGCCTCCTCGCCGCTCCCTATGATGTCGTCTGCTTCTGTTAACTGCTTCGGGCCTCTCAGCCCGCGGTTTCCTTGGCTTCCCGCTTCGCGAGGTTTACAGTTACCTGTACACAAGTTGTCAGTTAACTGTAAACGGGCCTTGTCACCTTCCGACCCGCCTAACTGTAAACGCTCGTTTACACCTTCCTCGCCGATTTCACCCTTGCGAATCTGCCACATCAGCCTGTGCAGCCCCCCCCAATTCCAGACCGTCGCGTACGGCGCCGCCCCCCTCGGCACGCCTCCCGCGCCCCAGCTCACCCTTCCCCTTGCTGTAGTCTTCAACAGGCCGCGCTCAACCCACCACGCCACCCATCTCGCCACCGCCTGCCTTGTCATACCCATCTGCCTTGCCACCCTGCCTAGGCCGACAAATGGCGGGCCCTTGCCGTGGTCATAGCTCGCCGTGATCACATACAACAGCAACGCCTGACCCGGCACGCCCAACTCACCCAGGCCGAAAAACTCACCCGGCAGGCGTGTATATCGCCCATCTGCCACTAACCCCCCCTGGCGTCGTCTCACCGGCGTCGACTCGTTTTTCCCGTCCGGCGCCCGTGCCGCCCGGCGCAGGGCCGACTCCAGTTCCTGCACCGCCTTCGAGCCCGCCACATCGCCTATCCGCCTGAATCCAGCCACTCTATCAACCTCTCGCCGACGTATTCCGCCACCTGCGGCACTACCGCATTTCCCAATACCTCTACTCTTTGACGGTATAATTCTCCGGGAATCCCATCATCCATTCGAGCAGCCTTATCGGCGGCTTCCACCCAAATTTCAGAGCATTTCGGATCACCGTTGGTGAATATCGGTTTTTGCCCGTTCGGCTTATACCCCACCCCCGCTTCCCCATTGATCGCGTCACGGTAGGCAATAAGAAAGAGTCTTTCTCTGACCTGCGGCGAACCGAAGGCATGAGCCGATATGCAATCTCCCTGTATGTCATAAAAGCTCGAGGCCACCTCTGCGGCGACCCGATCCATCCCTCGCCCAAGCAAGCCGTCGCGCATTCTTGCCTTGAGGACTTCGACGCAGTAGTCATCCCATTCGACGTAACAGACCGTCCTGAACGGCAACCCTCGCCGCTCAAAGGCCCGCTTGAGCCCGAGGCCGATGCCGTGAATTCCGGCAAATAAAGCCAACTCATTCACGCCGCCTCACCATTGCCATCAGCCCGCCACCGTGCTATCTATGTACATAGGGCGCCGCGTCACTTCGCCGTGCACCGTCGCCCCAACCGGGCCGCCCGCCCCCGCGGGCGGTTCGCCTACCTACCGGTAATCCTGCATTTCAATTGCATAATTGCGGGCACTTATTCACAAGTGTCAACGCTTGTGCATCGGTACAAAGCGTGAGTACTTATTCATAAGTACATACACTTTGTACCCTCAGATCGAATGATTCCCGCATCCCCGCAAAGCCGATATCCTCTAATTTATCCGCGTAATCGATCCGCCGTTGTGCCGCGAAGGCGTCAAAGCACCGCAGGCACACAACCAAACCCCGCAACTCTTCTGGCACCACGAATTCCCACAGCCAGTCCGGCACCTGGTAATGCACCACGTCCACCCTCCCGCACGCCTTGCATACCTGCCCCTCCCAGTCCTTTAGGTGCTCCGGCCGCCACAGCACCATTCGCGCCCTACTCGGCATCGTCATCGCCGCCCTCGTGTGGCCAAGCGGTATAGGTTTCCATATATCGCGGTAGCTCATCGCGCGGGGCATATCTCACCCGTAACCAGCCCTGAATCTTGGAGGTTCTAAGATATCGCTGGTTATCTGGTTCCGGTGCCGTGCTTTTATACCTACTCGGCATCTTCATCGTCTTCATCGTCTGCCCACGCGTTTAATTTAATCAAAAAACCTGTTATCTCGTCTTCCTCTCCAGTCGTTATTAAATCCACCACTGACCTACCGTTCAGCATACATTGCCCCTGAAATAACCAATTAAAAACATCGCCCTCTATCATCCCTAGTTCCATTAGCTTTTCTGCACAATCAATATACTCTCGTAATATTCTTGCTTTATTCGCCCGCTTCTTCGGCGCCATTGGCGGGGTGATCCCCTGCCGCGGGCGCTCCACCTTGCCCTTCCGGCCGCGTTCGCTCATTGCTCTGCCTCCGACCATCCCTCTCCGGGATATCCAATGTAATCAATATTAATACGATCTTCTCTGCGGCCTTCCTCGGTGAAACATGCTATTGGGTCTGCCCATAATAGGAGATTCCCCAATACATCAGGGGACGTCGCTGCCAAGGGCCTCAGGTGTATTTTGCGAGCCCCTATAACCCCAAATTCGGGATTATCATATACATGTTCACCTGTCACGATGCACTCTATCCAAACATGATCCCCGCGTTTCAACCCGTTCATCTGATCTCGTTCGCTCATTGATACTCCTCCATTGCCTTCAAAACCCTATCGACGTAGGGTTGATTTTTGTACTTGCCGTCCACCACTATCCGCGTGCCCGCGTTCCATGCCGCCGCAAGGTCGGCCGGCGAGATCCGCACGTCCGGCAGACCGTAAGCGTTGTTGTGATCGATCATCCACCGCAGGTGCCGACAGCCCCACTCCAGGTTGGTTGCCGGATCGAACATCTCGGCGAATCTGCCCGGATATCCGCGCTCACGCATAGTTGAAAACATCGGCTGCATCAGCCCCACGGACGTTTGCTGATTCAACAGTTCCGTCAGGATCGTTGCCCGATCGCCGATCACCACGCCCCCGAAAGTCGCGATCCTGCATTTCAATTGCATAATTGCACATCCCTTGACACATATTCACAAGTGTCAACGCTTGTGCATCGGTACAAAACGTATGTACTTATCCACAAGTACATACGCTTTGTACCCTCAGCCTTCCATCTCTACTAGTTCCCGCGCCGCCGCCGCTGCGTTTATCACATCATCAACTGATATTTTAGGAGAAAACTTTCCACTACAATCATCTGAAAATAGAATGTCTTTCGGCGGGCTGCCTTCAAACCAGAGATTTTTCATATCCGCGTGCATTATAAACTCCGGCAACCGCTTAATAATCGCTATCAATTCCTCGCGTCGAGTCACTTCACGCCTCCATCTCTACCAGTTCCCGCGCAGCGGCCGACGCCCGGCAAAGGTCTTCCAATAATTCCTTGTTTTCTTGCACATCCCAAAATAGTCCGCTAAACATGTTCTTTCCCTCGGCGTCAAGACCATAGATATCTAAATAGCCCGCAACGAAAACGAGCCTTAACGTGGAATCAAAGATCGAGCCGCGCGCCCGCAACCCCCTGGGCAATCGCTTAATTATCGCTATCAATTCCTCGCGCCTAGTCATATCATGCCCCCATCACGCCTCCGCATCGCGCGGGCCGATCCAACCATCCCCCTCAGCCAACTCCAGAGCTCGTAATTGTCCTCATCTAGCTTATATTCACCGCTCGCGCAAAAGCCCCCGCGATTTCATTCCGATGAGTTCGATTTCCTCGCGGCTCAATGAATCCAAAAGACGCGCAAGATTTCCGAGCGCTGCCGATAGATTTATCCCGCGTGCGCGAATAGTCCTCGTTGGCGTATTTGCGGCATCAGCCCAGCCAAATGCCTGGACATATCGGCCGTCGATTTCTACCGTTGTTTCCCTGAAATCATCATCAATGTCTACTTCGATGCGAAAATTAATCGCCATTTCATTCTCCTATTGATAATTCACCATTGCCTTTACAACCAGGTCCACGTAGGACTGGTTTTTGTACTTGCCGTCGATTACTATTCGCGTGCCGCCGTTCCACGCCGCCGCCAAGTCCTCGGGCTTGATCCTGAAATCCGGCAAACCGTAGGCGTTGTTGTGATCCAGCATCCAGCGCAGGTGCTTGCATCCCCACTCAAGGTTGACCGACGGATCACACAACTCCGTCAACCAGCCCCTGAAACCCCGCTCGCGCGCGACCGCCCCCATGATCTGGAGCAAGCCCCAACTCGTGCGCTGCATCGCCAGTTCAGTGTCAACCGTTCCCGGATAACCATCTTCGAGTTTGCCGTAGAGCCATTTGTAATTAGGCTCGTGCCGCACCGCCCAGGGTATCCACGAGCTTTCCACCTCACACAGCGCGCAGATTAGGTAAGGATCAAGGCCATGACCAAGTGCCGCATCATGTGCTGCGTAGAGTAGGTGGGTGGGCGGCATTGCTTCGCCTATTCTCTCCCACACACGCCCCGCCCAAGTCGTTTCGCCAAGTTCCCCCAGGCGCTTTATGCCTCCATCGGTCACTTCGATTTCATCACTCATCGCCGCACTCCCGCAGGGCAATTCTGGCATCCATTTCCATGCGTTGTTTTACAGATACGGTGTCGTGATACTCAACAAGTTTAGTTAAAAATTGATGCAACTCGCACGCCTCGTTAATCGTATAGCCGAAGACAGGGCGTTCATTTAGCCGTTGAAGTAAGCATCCAGCAGAATCGACATAAAATTCTGTTGTCTTGCCGCCCAAGCTGCAAAACTTAATCGCTATCATCGCCGCCCTCCCATCGCGCCCGCCCCTCTAATTCGTTTAACCGTATCGCCAAACCCAGCGCCTCGGCAGCCCCCTCTATAATGCCGTATATCCGCTCCTTGGCTGCCGAATCAGTCGCGCCCTCTACCGAGAGCAATTCAGTCAGGCTCTCGCGTATCTCCTGCAAATCGTGTGTCAATTCGGATGATAATATGCCGGTCATTCCCCGCCTCCCGCCACCGGCACCAGCCGCCGCACGCCGCCAACCTCCACCGGCAGCCGCCGGCTCAGGTAAAATTCCTTGTTAAAGAACCCGCTCCACTCCGGCAGGAACCGCCGGATCACACCGCTCTCATCCATCCACATCGTCACCGTCCAACCCCCCACGTGCGCCGCCAGGCTCTTCTTCGCCATGAACGACGACTGGTCCTGGCAACACCCCGCCTGCAGCACCTCCACGTTCCTGTAACCGGGTATGTGCTCGGCCTTGTGGAAGTGCCCGATCACCAGCACGTCGGGCTTTGTCCCACCCTGCAGCGCCTCCACGATCTTCTGCGGCCTGTAACTCAGCGCGTATGCCGTCCCACCCCCCGGGTGAAACAACCTCACTACGCAGTCACCCTCGGGGCAGCGGTAAATCACGTCCTTCTCCATGAACCCCAGGTATTTGATGTCCTCCCGATCGTGATCCGCCGCGAACCGCTCGAGGTGCATCCCAACGTTCAGCCCCACTTCCTTCGCCCACCAGCCCTCGTGGCAGTCACCGGTGATATACCACGTCGTGATTCCCGTGATTTTCGGTATCATTTCCAGCAGCAAACCGAACTGACCGTCCATCGTGTGACCGCCCGGCGCGATCTCGTGCAGGTTGAAATTCCTCTTCCCCGGCCCCTCCAGAATGTTTCCTGGTACGTAGACATCCCAGCTCTCCAGCCCCTCCTCCTTCATCACCCAGGCCCAGTGCTCGTAGAGCGCCGCCACCACGTCGGCCCGCGCGAAAATGCTCCCCGCGTGAAAGTCCGAGCACACGCCGAACATCGCCCGATACACCCCCTCGCCGATCGATGGACTCGTTACGTAATGCGGCTCCGCGCTCACCGCCGGCTGCTCTGGCTGGTGCAACACACCGCTCGCCTCGTCCAACTCCACCAGCAAGCCCCCCGCCCGCAATTCCCCGATCGCCGCCCTCACCGCCGCCGGCCCCCGATCCAGTAGATCGCACAGCTCACCCAATGACTTCGGCAGCTTCCGCCCCTGCCTCAACTCCCTTATCCGCCCGGCCAGCACCCCCGCCGCCCCCTGCTTTGGTGCCCCGCCCGCTGCCCCCGCCTCGTCTGCCTTGTACCACGTCCTGATCGTCCCCTCCGACGGCCAGCACCTCAGGCTCGGAAATGTCGAAATCAACGCCGCCCGGATCATCCGGTAACCCATCCCACCCCGCCGCAAATTCAACGCCGCCTCCTGCACCACCTGCCCGTAACTCGGATAAGCCATCAGCTTTTACTCCTTATCTTTTCCAGTTCCGCCAGCCGCCCGAGCAGCTCCATCAGCGTCTCCGCCCGCACCGCCGCGAGCAGCCGATCACCGGGTTGATCGTCGCGTCACACCAGTCGATCTTCGTCCGCCCACCCATCACTCACCCTCCAGCTCGCCGAGGAATTCACGCACTTCATCCTTAAGTACCGGACCGGCTTCGCCGCATGCACGCAGGTATTTTTCCGCACTTGATAGGCAGCCCTTTACGCCCAGGCAACCCCATACGCGCTGCAGCAATTCCACCGCCCGGTCGTGCTTCGCCAAGAGTCTATCGCGCTCGGCTAGTAGCACCCGCGCCTCTCCAGCCAAGAGATAAATGGTCTTCGCGGGCAATACCATATGTTCAGAATACGCAAGGCACGCCCACCCCGAAAGATCATGTAATTTCTGGTATTTATTCATTTCTTGCCCTCCATCTCCAAAAACTCCCTTACCCGCCACTCCTCCAGTATCCCCCCCAGCGTCCCCCTGCCAGCAGATCCTCAGCACGCGCCAGGCGTGACAGCAAACCCATCAGCGTCTCCGCCCGCACCGCCGCCAGCCATTCCTCACGGCTCCGCCGCCACATCACCACCGGCAACACATCCTCGCCGCCCGCCGCCGCGTAGCCCTCCGCCTGGCGCCACCACCCCGGCAGGTCCAGCCGCTCCCTTCTTTTCACCTCAACCGCCAGCTTCCACTTCCCGAACTCCACCCGCAGGTCCGGGTCGGCATCGTGCGCCCCGCCCTGCGCCCCGCGGTGAACTACGTCAGCGCCGAAACCAACGATCAGCGCCATCGCCTCTCGCTGTCCCCGCGCGCCCTTGTCTCTCTCGCCCTTTCCCATCACTTCACCTCCGCCATCAACCGTTCCAACACGTCCTTGTATTCCGCCTCCCGCTTCAACGCCGCCTCCAATTGTGCCATCAGCCACGCGATCTCATCCCATGAAATGCTTCGTCCCCCTTGCCATCGCCGCCCGATCCTCACTAACCGCTCCTCAATATTTCCCATTGCCGCCCCCGTGCGCCTTCCGGTACGCCCGTTGCACCTTCCTGATCGCCGTCCACCGCTCCCGCTCCACGCGGCCAAACGACCAGCCTAGCTTCGCCGCGAGTTCCTCTGTGCTCACCGCCTCACCGTTCAGGTAACTCGCCCTCAGCACCGCGCTCACGGCACTCGCGCTCTCCAAACTGTGACGGCTGCGGATGATCTCCAACCGATTCGGCAGCTTCACCCACCACCGCACCATTGGCTCCAGCGCCTCGCGTTTCCGCAACTCCGGGTCCGTCGCTTCCCGGCTGATCACTCGGTTTCCCACCTATTCGCCCCCTATTTTCTTCCATAGGGAATCGGGCACATCCGTCACCTCATCGATAAAGACCATGGCCGGCTTGATGGGATTCCCGGTCTCCCGTATCACCCTCTTGATCCTCGCCGTCAGCCGCTCCGCAAAACCCCGCTCATTGCAGGTTCTTAACGCCGCGGCCTCGGCAACTCCGAGTTCCGGTTCCTCCCAGACTTGCTGTGCGCGCATTCCGCCCGGCCCCCAGGGTGCACATTTCTCCTCTGTCATGGTTTTATGCGCGATCATTACCCGCTGCGGCCTCGCCAAAACCGGCAACGGCACGATCTCCAATGTCGTCAGTGTTCTACAGCCGACCTTCAGCCCGTCTTCTGCAACTACCCGTCCCCGGGCGCTCCAGCATAGAGGACTTGCGATATCGGCATGAAGCCCGTTGGCAAGTACGGCGATCTCCGGGCTCCTGTAGGCGTGAATCACCTGATCCGAGCACAACGCCCGGCCCGCTCCCTGGGTCTTCTTTCCCTTGGCCGTATGCGTCACTCCGCGACCCCACTGCGTCTCGTTTTCCTCGCCCTTCCGCGTTGTGCCGTCCTGATATGTCAGCTTATAGAGCATCACCCTCCTCCTCTTCGTCCCTGCCGCCTATCCGCCGAAACGCCTTCCGCACCGCGCCCCGTGCGTCACGCTTCGCCGTCACCTCCCACTCGCCCGCCGCACCGCGCACGATCCACAACCCCTCGCCCTCGTCGTCGCCCAGCCCGAACCTCTCCTTTACCTCCTTGTCTAGCCGCTTGTATTCCGCCTGCCCCGCGTCCAACTCCTCACGCCGTGCCAGCGCCCCCGCCACCTCGTCACTCTCGATCTCCTGCAGACCTGGACCCCATACCAGCGTCGGGCAGCAGATGTGATCAAATTCACACCGCCGGCAAATCTTTGGCGCCTCCAACCGCTTCGGCATCACCCATAAATCAAGGTCGATATGTCCCTCTTCCTCCTCGACTTCCCGCATCGCATACACGATCGACTCGATCGCCTCCGCCTTCTTGATCAGCGCCTCCGCCTCGTCAAGGTGCTCCTCCAGCACGATGTCGATCTGCCGCATCTCGCCGCTCGACTTGTGCACCAACAGCAACACGCACCGCTCGCGCCCCTGCAGCAGGCAATACAACAGGCATTGCGCCTTCCATTTCATCGTGATCTCGTCGAGCCCCCAGTTCGGCTCGTCGCCCTCGAGCGCCCGCCAGTATTTGTCGCCGCACGATTTGATCTCCAATATCGCGCTTTCGCCGCCCTCGCCGGGTTCTGCCCCCTCGATACCCCACATCGCCGCCGCTCGCGCCAGATCGTCCAGGTGAATCACGCCATCGATCGAACCGCGGATGTTATATTTTTCCCAGTCGCCCAGCCCCTGCTCGGCGACCACCCGCACACCCGCCTCACGCAAGCGCGCCCTCACGTAGTCCTCGAACAGGTTCCCCAAGTCGAACACCCGCCGCAACCCCACACCTATCGGCCGGGCCTCATCCGCAGCCAGCCGCAGATATACCAACCGCCGCAGGCACGGGTGGCCGAGCTGCGAGGCGTGGTTGCTCAGGTTCCTCCCCTTCGGCTCTCGCTGCCGTCCGCGGTCCTCTAGCACCGCATCCAGAATCTCAGGTAGCATCACCCTCCCCCTTCCACCGCGGCGAATTCTTCAACGGCCCCGACTCTTCCAGCCGCCTTACCACCGTCTGCATACACCGGGGACACAGATCGTTGTAAGTGAATCCCGCCACATGATCCAGTTCCTTTCCCCTGGCGGCCGTTCGAAAATCGAACACCACATTGGTATTCTTGCCCTCGCTGATCTCCTTCCCGCACCGGTCACAAATGATCTTCTCAACTTCCATCCGCATCACTTCACCTCCTTACTCCAGCGCTCAAGATTTGCGGCCAGGTCAGCCGCCGCCAGGTGATCCATAATGATGTCCAGCAACACCTCGTATTGACCGTTGCTCATCATTTTCCCCAGCACGATCACAACCCCGGTCTCCACCGGGTACGCCTCCAGCACGATGTCTCCCCGCGAATCGCTGGCCTGAATGATGAATTTCGTGTCAACCGACCTGTCTTTTATACTCACCGCCGCCTCCCGTCCCAATTACCTCGATGCCTGCAACCATTCTTAACCACCTAATGGCGTCCTGAATGCTCGGCGTAGAAACAAATACGGGCAGTTCATATTTATGCGAGCCCTCCCGTGTCGGCCCCAAATAAGAAAGCATGTACGCCCCCCCCGGGTTTTCATCTATTTGGCTACATGCCCTGTAGGCATCACGTTTTGTTCTGAACATTAGTTTTAGGCACCACCCACTTTGAAACCCACCGCCGTATCGGCATCTCAGCTCACTCATCGCCGCCTCCTAAAACGGGATGTCCCCGTCCGTGATCTCGCCCGGTTCCGGCTCGTTCTCGCTCGGCCTGTCTGCCTTCGCCGCCGGCGGGCCGCCCTTCGGCGGATACGCCGCGAACATCCCTCGTAGCGTTTTGATCAACCAGGCCCGCTTCGAGTCGCTCTCCGTCATCCTCTCCAGCTTCTCGCGCGTCAGGTGTTCGCCACTTTTGAATTTGAGAAACTCTTCGTAAGCGTCCACCCCGTATTCGAGGCTCACGCGGGTTGCCAGCATGATCCACGTCCCGGTGATCTCCATCCAGGTCCGCTCCTCCATATCGTCGAGCATCGCCGGCGCCTCCACCGGCACCGCCCAACCCTCGCCCCCTTCCTTGCTCGCTGGTTTGGAGGGGGGGGGCGCGGAGCCCGTGCCCTGCCGCTTCGACCCCGCGCCCCTTGGGGGAGTGGATGATTTGCCGCTTTTAAACGCGATCTTGCTCGGCGGCTCCTTGCCCGTGATCGATTTGAATTCATCGATCTTGATGGTCGTGATATCAATAAATCGCCCGACACAGTTGACGATCGCGTTCGCTTGCGCCAGCCGCTGGATCTGCGCCTCGTCCACTTCATCGATCAGCCGCGGACCCTTGCCGAAATTCGTCCCGAAAAACTTGTGGCGCGAGTCCCCGATGCCGATATAGCCGAACTTCCGCCCCCGGAATTCCGCCTGGTAGGGATACATCCAGCGATAGTATTCCCGTCCCGCCGCGTCCTTCTCGTAGCCCCGCTGAGGTTCCCGGAAGGGCCGGCCATCCGGCCCAACCGAGATCCCCAACCTCATCGCGATCGCCTCAGCCCCGTGGCGGTTCAGCCTGCAGTTGTCGCCGAACTGATCCCAGTGCTTCCCCGGATCGGTCATCCGCACAACGGTTGTCTTCATCGCCTCGCGGCGCTCGATGTCCTGCTCCAGATCCTCTGGGCTCATCAACCCCGTCGACTCCCGCCGCACCAAACCCATCTCCCCCGGCGCGCAACCCTCACTCGACGGCTCCACCTCCACCGCCGGCGCCGGCGCCTCGTCCTCCACCACCTCGCCATCGATCACGTCGTCTAGCCCTTTGTCGTCGTCCACTCTTCCACCTCGTATGCCGAATCCAGCGGCACCTCCGCCGTCAGCCCGTCCGGGAATTTGATCAGAAGCTTGTGCTTTCCCTGCACGTCCAGGTTCGTCCGCCACCCTGTTATCCGACCGCGCACCAGCACCTCTTCGCCCACCCGGGGAATGTAATCCAATATGTCGATATCCAGTGTTTTCGCCTTCACTCTCACCGGCCTCCCTCGTCTCGCATGTTATTAACCAGCCACAGGGCGACCACGATCGCCGCCAACCAGCCCAGCATCTTGATCACGCCCGCCTCCTAATCTTGTTACGGCCCGTGCTGTGCGGGTAGCTGTTGCCGGTCACCCTATACACTAGGGCGCGCGCGTCCACTAACACCGCAACTCCTGGCCGATTCAATGTGCTGGAGACCGGATTCCAACCGGCTAACCCGTCGGCAGTCTAAGCGCCGATTCCCGCTTACCCCCCCGCCGGGTTTAAACGGGGTATCCCCTGCCGCGGAGCGGGAGTCAAATGTAGCGGCCCGGCATAGCCCGGTGTCGCACCACGCCGCTCCAGCACAACTTGAGTGCTATCAGGGCCGGATTCTCACCGGCGGGGTCTCTTCGCCGTAACGGCACCGCCGATCCGCACGCCCGCATTAATGCCAGCGCTCCCCATTTCCCCGGCCAGTCTATAGCCCAGCCGGATGGTTGCTTTACGAAATCAGCAGAAGCCTCCGCCACCACTTGCCGCATTCATTTTCACGTAGTCCCGCGTAGGAGCTAAGGCGCCCCGGATGGCAACTCCGCGCTTACGCGCTACCTGACAGCACAACCCTAAATGTCAAAGATCAATGCGGCTGACCGCCGCCCGGCTCGTCCTCTTCCTCTTCCCGCAGCATCGCCGCAGCCAGGGCGATCGCCTGCGCCACCTCCGGCGTGATCTCCACCGGCCGCTCGTCCTTCTTGTCCAGCGACGATACGATCAGCACCAGCGCTATCAGCGACACCGCCATCGTCGGCAGCGGCCAGATCACCGCGCAAACCACCGCCCCCACCAGCAGCCCGATCATCGCCAATGTCACCGCCCAGTTACTCGTAGTATCCGTATCCGCCATCGTCCCCGTGCTCCTCGTCCATGTGATCGTCGTAACAACCCTCGCACAGCAGCAGGTCATGCTCCTCGCAGTAAATCCCGTCGTCGCCGAGATATTTGTCACACACCGCGCAATATTCATCCGGCGGGTCCACGCCCCGCGCGTCGAAATACCGGCCCACCAGGTCGCTCGGGCAGTTGCCGCCTAACCCGCCGTAACTCACGTCTCCACCCCCCGCGCCGCCGCCAGACCCTCACGGCCCAGCAGCGCCACAAACGTTACCTCCCGCGCCGTCCAGGTCCGCCTGCAATTGGCGCAGATATACGGCCGCTTGAAATCCGGCCCGAGATCGAACAGCATCTCCTCGCCGCACTCCGGGCAGGCCAACCACGCCAGCCGCCGGCTCCGGTGCTGCTGCTCCGCGCTCATTTCGGCTCCTCCGTCTCCACCGTCTCGAGTTCGAAAAAATCCCCGGAGGCCGGCTCTGCCTCGCCCTCTCCAGCCTCCGGGGTCACTTCAGGGGGTCCAACCGTATTCCCAACCTCACGCCGTTCCCTGTATTTCGCCAACCGCTCCTGCAATGCCCGTTTCCACTCCGGTTGTTCGTACATCTGCTCCCCCGCCATCGCCTCCAGCGTCCTGTCCACCGCCTGGCGATCGATCACCACGCATCGCCCGCCGGTGAACCTCACCTTTAGTACCCCCGTCCGTTCCAGGAATCGCTCAGCCGTCCGGCGACTGCAGCCGAGGTATTTAGCCAACTCTCCTATCCCCAGCCACCGCCGCTCGTCCGCCGGCATCTCGACAGGCACTCCCCCGCAAGGCATCGCCTAATCCTCCCCCATGAACGGTCTGTTGCATGGACGGTCTGTTCCAACGCCACTGGTGGGTAACATCTCGTGCTTGTCGGCCAGCTTGATGATCGCCTGCGCAAACTCCCGCGCCTGCGCCCAGGTGAGCCAGTGATAACCGGTTGCATCCCCAGCCTGGAGCCTGAATTGATCAAAATTAAAAACCGTATCGCCACTGTTGTAGAGGTCTCCGAAATACAAACGATGATTATGCAAGTCCCAGATTACGTGTGACCAAGTCTCGTTTCCGTTCTCAAAGTCTCCTGTCACCGCTTTCTCCGCCAACGCCGGATGCACCTTTACGTATTCCATCGCTCCCTCCTATGCCCTGCGCAGGGCATCAATAGTCGTTCCCAAACCCTCTGCCACATCTCCGATCAGATCGAAGCTTGGCCTTTTCGTTTTGCCAGACAGCAGGCGATAAAGGGTTTCGATTCGTCTCCCCGTCGCCATTGATAACTCGTGCACGCTCATTCCCCGCTCAACCATGATTTCCCTTATTCTCCCCACAACCCTCGGCATCTCACTCATCTCTGGCACCTCAGTTACACTTGTGAAGTCTATGTCTGTCCATAAGTGTAATGTCTTAACACAAGTATGTCAAGAGGAGATTTCACATCAGGTTTGTCTTGACATATATGATGTCTGGATTTATATTAAAGCGTGAGGGCTTTACACATATTTCTATCAAGGGGGGACGGGACAGAGATGGGAGGTTCATCTATGTATGGCTTCGACTGGTCTCACGCGAAAGAACTCGCGCAAAAGGTCGGGGGATTCAACGACTTGGCAAGAAGCATGGGCAAAAACCCAAGTTATATCAGGAGGTACTTTATGGATCCCGGAACGAAAAGCGCCATAAAGAAAATCCCCTTTGAGGATGCGTGTAAAATCGCTGATTATGTCGGGTGTTCCGTTGATAACCTTCGCGCTCGATCTGCTTGCTATGTTGCCGAGGCAAGGGAGCAATATATCGCGGGGAGAAAGCTACCCGTCGTCGGCCGCGTCAACGCTTCCCGGGCAGAACCACCCATCCAATTCGACGGCGACAGGCCGCTTTGCCTCAATATTCTCGGCGAAATATCGACTTATATTGAAGACCCCGATTTATTCTCTGTTGAAATTGAGGGGGAATCTATGATGCCTGCGTATCATCCAGGCGACCGCGCTATTGTCAGCCCTGCGGCGGGCATTGTTTCAGGGCGCGTGCATTTCCTTCAGGACAGTCAGTTGCATGCCATTATTAGGAGAGTCAGGATTCGGGGAGAGCAATACCTTCTCTCTTCTTACAACCCACTTATTGAGCCAGAGATCATAGATCAAGCCGATACCAAGCGTATATATCTGGTTGTTGCCAGGGTTGATCGTCGCGGATAGGAGGTCTTATGAAAATCTATCGTTGCCACGTCTGCAACCAACCCACTGTCGGCAGGCGTTCACCCGGCTGGTATATCTGGCTCATACTTTCCCTTGTCGCCGTGCCTTTCGGCCTCGGCCTCATCATGCTCCTCTTCCTCTTCGGGTTCGCTAAGCGCTGCCCTCGCTGCAATGCCCACCTTATCTTTAGAGCGGTGCCGAAATGAGCCGCGATCTGCCGTTCATAGTCCGCAACGGCGTATGGCACGTTGACTACCAGCATCGCGGCAAGCGTATACGCTATACCCTCGGCCTGCATGCCTCGGCACCTCTGCGCCGCGTATGGGAGACCTTTGAACGCCTCGAGGGCGAGCGGCTACAGTCAAAGACCCGCCGCCCGATCGTTCCCGCGCTCGACCGCTTCCTCCAGGCTAAGCAGAGCAACCGCAACCCTA
>Ga0307377_10003224_pt1 | contig 18594 bp, 18 predicted proteins | sample TR3MG_FD_202535 | JGI IMG/M metagenome (GOLD analysis project Ga0307377, IMG submission 202535) | Soil microbial communities from Risofladan, Vaasa, Finland - TR-3 | ecosystem: Environmental > Terrestrial > Soil > Coastal area > Acid sulfate soil | place: Finland: Risofladan, Vaasa | collected... | reverse complement strand
GCTACGATCGCGCCGAAGACATATTCGGGCTGTTGTTCGCCCTGATTGCATTGTCGCTTGCCTGGATCTTGTTTCAGGACACGACACAAGCAGCCTGGTCGGCAACGCAGACCCACGTTCTCGGGCTCCCCGCGATCGTGGGCATCCTCATAGGTGGGTTCGTCATCGGCGCCACGCTCGCCACCCGTTTTCCCGCGTTACGCCTACCGTTTATCGCGCGGGCCGAAATGATCGAGGAGGTTGAACGGCGTGCGCTCGAAACCTTCCAACGGCAGCGCGTCCGAGACACATCGGGCGGCACCGGGGTATTGATCTACGTATCGCTATACGAACATCTGGTCAAGGTTATAGGCGACGACAGGGTCACGGCGAATTTGTCGAGCGATGCACTGGAAGTCATTTGCGCGCTGGTGGTCGGCGGGCTCAAGCAGGGACGGCCCGTCGATGGCCTGTGCCAAGCCGTGAAGAAGACGGCCGAGCTGCTCGCCGTGCACCTGCCGCCCACCGGCGGCGATACCAATGAGCTCGCCAATCAGTTGATCCTGATCGATTGACGCAGACCTGACGCGTACTCGTTACATCCGCTGATTCTACTAGCCGGTCATCGGAATCAATGACAGCTAGCCCCAACAAGCCGCTCACATGAGCCATTCCCGCTGACGGCTAGGCAGGGGCATTGCTGCGAGCTAAATTCTGCTGCGTCGCACGATTGTTTCCCCGCCTCATTCATAGTAGCTTCCGGACCGTAGTCCCCTGTCTTACTTCAAGGGGGGCGGGCCGTTTCGGAGGTGCCATGATGGAAGAAGCCTGGTGGCTTAGCGGTGAATATCTGGAGACCTGCAACTGCAACTTTCTGTGTCCCTGTCTCCTCGGACCGCGCAACGAACGCGGCGCGGTGATGGCACAGCCGACCGAAGGACACTGCGACGTACCGCTCGTATTCCGCATCGCCAACGGAGCGTCGGGTGCGGTGTCGCTTAAAGATACGCATGTTGCGCTTGCCGTCTACACGCCGGGAGCGATGGGCGAAGGCAATTGGCGCGTCGCGCTATATCTTGACGCGAATGCGAGCACGGAGCAACGTACAGCGCTCGAGCGCATTTTCACCGGGCGCGCAGGCGGAGTGATGGGGCGCATTTCGGCGGCGGTGGCCGAATGGCTGCCGGCGCGTGTCGCGCCGATTGAATTTGGGCACGAGGGACGCAGGCGCTGGGCGCGCATACCTGAGGTGCTCGATGTCGAGGTCGAAGGCGTGGAAGGGTCCGTGCCGGGCACCGAATCCTGGATCGACAACGTCCGCCATTTCGTGTCTCGGCGGCTGGCGGCGGCCCGTGCAATCCGGGGCAGCTACCGCGATCATGGCTGGAACTGGAACAGCGTCGGAAGGAACGGCCATTATGCGAGCTTCGAATGGCACGGGCCTTGATCCGGACGCCGCCGTTTCCATGTCCGGGTGCATGAAGATCAGCGGCCACGGAATCTCCCTGGATACCAGCGGCAAGAATGGCTTCTAATCGTCCTTCGCATTCCGGCCCTAGCGGTCCGGCCGTCATTTCGCGTTCGGGCCGGCTGCCGGTCGCGGCCGGCATCGCTGTCCTTTTGGCGCTTTCCTGGGCCTACGTCGCGTCGATGGGCTGGGGCATGCAAAACATGGGCGTGTCGGAAGATTGGCTCCTCATGCCGCGCATGGTGGACTGGAGCGGCACCGATCTGGTGCTGGTGTTCATCATGTGGACCCTGATGATGATCGCGATGATGCTGCCCTCGGCCACGCCGATGCTTTTGCTGTTCTCGAAAATCAGCCACGGTCGCACGAGTGCTGCGCGCGCCCTTTTCGCCACGGGCGCTCTAACGGCAGGCTACATCGCCGTCTGGACGGTTTTCAGTTTGATCGCCACGCTTGCACAGTGGGGCCTCCTGGAGGCGCGGCTCCTCTCGCCAATGATGACAAGCGCAAATCCAGTGCTCAGCGCGACGCTACTCGCCGCTGCGGGTGCGTACCAGTTGACACCGCTGAAGCACGCCTGCCTCGCACGGTGCCGTTCGCCATGGAGCGTTCTGCTGAACGACTGGCACGATGGATTCGTCGGCGCATTCGTCATGGGATTGCGTCAGGGCTTGTATTGCGCCGGTTGCTGCTGGCTGCTGATGGCGCTCCTGTTTGTGTTCGGCGTGATGAGCTTGATCTGGATCGCTGCGCTGTCCCTCCTCGTTCTCCTGGAGAAACTCCTGCGCCAGCCCCGTTGGTTCGCTCAGGGTAGCGGCGCCATGCTGCTCGCATGGGGTGTGCTGGTCGCGGTACGGTCGGTGAGTGGGGTGGGGTGAAGTGAAGGCGGACCCCGACCCGCGGAAGAAGTAGCAGCTTTGCGCGGAGCAGGTTCACCTACCGACGGTTGCGGCCGGAAGCAGCGATTGCACTATTCATCTGGAAGGCGCGCGTCGGCGGCGTACGGTGGGGTATTGGCCGCCTGTCGAATGGAGTTCATGACGCCGCTTGCAAATCCATGCGAGTTGTTCAAGAGCTTGCATGGCGGTGCCAGGTTAGCGTATGATTCAAACAATCGTTTGAAACACGTGTATGGACTCCCATGGCTGAAATCGACACCCGCCAGCGCATTCTCGACACGGCGGAATCCCTGTTCACGGAATACGGCTTCGAGGCGACCACGATGCGCCAGATCACCGGCGCTGCCGCGGTCAACCTCGCCGCGGTCAACTATCACTTCGGCTCGAAGGAAGAACTGATCCGCGAGGTGTTCCGCCGGCGCCTGACCTGGCTCAACCAGCAGCGCCTGAAGGAACTCGATCGACTGGAGGCCGAGGCCGGCGGCAAACCGCTGAAGCCGAGCCAGATCCTCGAGGTGTTTTTCGGCGTGGCATTGAAAATGGCTGCCGACGCCAAGGGCGGCGGGCGCAACTTCATGCGCCTGCTCGGGCACACCTACTCCAAGCCGTCGGAATTCGTGCGCGGCTTTCTCGCCGAGGAATACGCCGCCGTCATTTCCCGCTTCCGGGCGGCGCTGATCAAGGCGCTGCCGGGGGTCCCGGGGGAAGAAATCCTGTGGCGCTTCCATTTCATGCTCGGCGCCATGTCCTACGCGATTTCCGGCACGGATGCGCTCCACATGGTGGCGGAGGACGCGCTCGACGACGCCGACCCCGAAGCGCTGTATGCGCGCCTGATGAGTTTCATGCTCGGTGGCCTGCGTGCGCCCTTGCCGACGCTGCGCGCGGGATCGGCCAAACAGCCGCGTATCAGCAAGGCGGTATGACGCAAATCAATATCTGCAGCACGCACTCATTCAATCTACAGGGTTAAAGGAGAACACCATGGGTCAATACATCGCACCGCTGCGCGACATGCAATTCGTGCTGCACGAGCTGCTGCAGGTCGAGGACGAACTGAAGCAAATCCCGAAGTACGCCGAGGTGGATGCCGACACCATCAACCAGGTGCTGGAGGAGGGCGCCAAGTTCACTTCGAAGGTGCTGTTCCCGCTGAACCACAGCGGCGACCGCGAAGGCTGCCATCTGGACAAGTCTAGCCACGAGGTCACCACGCCCGGGGGATTCAAGGAGGCGTATCAGCAGTTCGTCGAAGCGGGCTGGCCCTCGCTTACCTGCGACCCGGAGTATGGCGGTCAGGGTTTGCCAGTGATCCTGTACAACCCGTTTTCCGAGATGCTGAATTCCTGCAACCAGGCCTGGTACATGTATCCCGGCCTGTCGCACGGCGCCTACGAATGCCTGCACGAACACGGCACGCCCGAGCAGAAGAGCCTGTACTTGCCCAAGCTGGTCTCGGGCGAATGGACCGGCACCATGTGTCTGACCGAGGCGCATTGCGGCACCGACCTGGGCCTGCTGCGCTCCAAGGCCGAACCGCAGGCCGACGGCTCCTACAAGATCACCGGCAGCAAGATTTTCATCTCGGCCGGCGAGCACGACATGGCCGCCAACATCGTGCATCTGGTGCTGGCGCGCCTGCCCGATGCGCCGGCCGGCACCAAGGGCATCTCGCTGTTCATCGTGCCCAAGTTCATTCCCGCCGCCGACAGCGGCGTGGGCGCGCGCAACGCCATCACCTGCGGCGCGATCGAAGAAAAGATGGGCATCCACGGCAACTCCACCTGCCAGATGAACATGGATGCGGCCACCGCCTGGCTCGTGGGGCAGCCGAACAAAGGCTTGAATGCGATGTTCGTGATGATGAACGCCGCGCGTCTCGGCGTGGGCATGCAGGGGCTGGGCCAGACCGAAGTCGCCTACCAGAACGCGCTGGTCTACGCCAAGGAGCGCTTGCAGATGCGCAGCCTGTCCGGCGTAAAGGCGCCGAACCTGCCGGCCGACCCGATCATCGTGCATCCGGACGTGCGCCGCATGCTGCTGACGGCGAAGGCCTATGCCGAGGGCGGACGCGCATTCACTTCCTTCGTGGCCTTGCAGATCGACCGCGAACTGCATCATCCGGATGAAAGCGTGCGCAAGGAGGCGGCCGACCTGGTGACGCTGCTGACGCCCATCGTCAAGGCTTTCATCACCGACAACGGCTGGATCGCGACTTCCGAGGCGATGCAGGTTTACGGCGGACACGGCTATATCGCCGAGTGGGGCATGGAACAGTACGTGCGCGACTCGCGCATCAACATGATCTACGAAGGCACCAACACCATACAGTCGCTCGACCTGCTGGGGCGCAAGGTGCTGATGGACAACGGCGCCAAGCTGAAGAAATTCGGCGCGCTGGTGCAGGCCTTCGTCGAGGAGAACGGCACCGACGAGGCGCTGAGCGAGTTCATCACGCCCTTGGGCGAGCTCGGCGGCAAGCTGACCAAGCTGACCATGGAAATCGGCATGAAAGCGTTTCAGAACCAGGATGAAGTGGGCGCCGCCGCGGTGCCTTACCTGCGCGTGGTCGGTCATCTGGTCTACGCTTACTTCTTCGCGCGCATGGCCAAGATCGCGCTGGAGAAGCTCGATTCCGGCGACGGCTTCTACAAGGCCAAGCTTGCGACCGCACGCTTTTACTATGCCCGGCTGCTGCCGGAAACCGCGATGCTGATCCGCCAGGCGCGCTCGGGCGCAGCGAATCTGCTCGATCTCGAAGCTGAACTGTTTTGAACACCCATGCTTGTCATTCCGAAGCCCCCTCGACTACGCTCGGGACAGGCTCCGGCTGAGGAATCTGCTGTTTGTGATTCAGAAGCAGATTCCTCGCGATGCTCGGAATGACAATTCGGACATGGTCCTTATGTAACACGCTGCAATCGTTTCAACCGGAGGAAATATCGTGAGAAATTTTATCGTTAAGAAAGTCGGGGTTCTCGGCGCCGGCGTGATGGGCGCGCAGATTGCCGCCCACTGCGTCAATGCCCGCGTGCCCGTCGTATTGTTCGACCTGCCGGCCAAGGAGGGTCCCAAGGACGGGATCGTGCTGCGCGCCATCGAAAATCTGAAGAAGCTGAGCCCCGCGCCGCTGGGCAACAAGGACGAGGCGGCATACATCGAGGTCGGCAACTACGACGACCATCTCGAAGCGCTCAAGGGCTGCGACCTCATCATCGAAGCGATCGCCGAGCGCATGGACTGGAAGCACGATTTGTACAAGAAGGTCGCGCCGTTTATTGCGCCGAATGCGATTTTCGCGTCCAACACCTCCGGCCTGTCGATTACGGCCTTGTCCGAAGGATTCGATGCCGAGCTTAAGGCGCGTTTCTGCGGCGTGCATTTCTTCAACCCGCCGCGCTACATGCATCTGGTGGAACTGATCCCGACCGCGACCACCTCGGCGCAGATCCTGGACCAGCTCGAAGGCTTTCTCACCACCACGCTGGGCAAGGGCGTGGTGCGGGCGAAGGACACGCCCAACTTCATCGCCAACCGCGTCGGCATTTTCGGCATGCTCGCGACCATGCACGAGGCGGAAAGATTCGGCCTCTCCTGCGACGTGGTGGACGATCTCACCGGCGCCAAGCTCGGGCGCGCCAAGTCCGGCACCTTCCGCACTGCGGACGTGGTCGGCCTGGACACCATGGGCCATGTGATCAAGACGATGCAGGACAATCTTGCAGATGACCCGTTTTTCGCGGTGTACAAGACGCCGGAAGTGCTGAGCAAGCTGGTGCAGGCGGGCGCGCTGGGGCAGAAGAGCGGCGCCGGCTTCTACAAGAAGGTCGGCAAGGAGATTCAGCGCCTGGATTTCGCCAAGGGCGAATATGTCGCCGGCGGCGGCAAGGCCGACGAACTCATCGCCCGCATACTGAAAGAAAAAGACCCGGCCAAGCGCATGAAGACCCTGCGCGAATCGAAGAACCCGCAGGCGCAGTTCCTATGGGCGATATTCCGTGATGTGTTTCACTACATCGCGGTCCACCTCGAATCGATCGCCGACAATGCGCGCGACGTCGATTTCGCCATGCGCTGGGGCTTCGGACAGAGCATAGGTCCGTTCGAGACCTGGCAGACCGCCGGCTGGCAGCAGGTCGCCGGTTGGATCAAGGAAGACATAGACGCCGGCAAGGCGCTGTGCAAAGCGCCGCTGCCAGCCTGGGTGTTCGACGGCCGCAGCGGCGTGCACGCGCCCGAAGGTTCGTACTCCGCCGCACGCAAGACGAATGTGCCGCGTTCGACGCTGCCGGTGTATCAGCGCCAGCTGTTCCGCGCCCCGGTAGCGGGGGCTGCCGACGCCGACGGCGCTACCGCCGGCACCACGGTATTCGAGGACGACTCGGTGCGCATCTGGCACCAGGGCGACGAGGTGCTGGTCCTGTCCCTGAAAACCAAGATGCACGTCATTGGCCCCGGGGTGATCGCGGGACTCGCCAAAGCCGTGGCCGAGGCCGAGAAGAACTACAAAGGCCTGGTGCTGTGGAACGCCGATGCCGCGGCGGGCGGCGCGTTCTCCGTCGGCGCCGACCTGAAGTCCACCATGCCGCTGTTCATGACGGGGGGAGCTAAGGCTATCGAGCCCGTGGTGGCCGAGCTGCAACAAGCGCATCTGGCGATGAAATACGCCAACGTGCCCGTCGTGGCGGCGGTTGCGGGTATGGCGCTGGGCGGCGGCTGCGAGTTGATGATGCACGCGTCCAAGCGCGTCGCCTCGCTCGAATCCTATGTTGGCCTGGTCGAAGTCGGCGTCGGACTGATTCCTGCGGGCGGCGGCCTGAAGGAGGCGGCGCTGCGTGCGGCGGCCGATGCCAAGGGCAACGACCTGCTGCAGTTCCTGAAGAATTACTTCATGCACCCCGCCACCGCCGCCGTCTCCAAGTCTGCGCTGGAAGCGAAGAAAATGGGCTATCTGAGCGCAGACGACGTCATCGTGTTCAATGCCTACGAGTTGCTGCACGTGGCCAAGGTAGAAGCGCGCGCGCTGTTCGATGCGGGTTACCGGCCGCCGCTCAGGGCGCAGATTCCGGTGGCCGGACGCTACGGCATGGCGACCATCATGGCGCAGCTGGTGAACATGCGCGACGGCGGCTTCATCTCGGCGCACGACTACAAGCTCGGCGCGATGATCGCCGAGATCGTCTGCGGCGGCGAAGTGGAGAAGGACAGCCTGGTGAGCGAGCAGTGGCTGCTCGATCTGGAGCGCAAGGCCTTTGTCGAACTGCTCAACCATCCGAAGACCCAGGAACGCATCATGGGCATGATGCAGACCGGCAAGCCGGTGCGCAACTGATTCGTGCAACCTGGATAGGGCCATTTCGGAATTATCGAAATGGCCACTGAATTAGGGGAGTGTGAGGGGATGTATCCCCTCGCATCCAAATGAACTTAGGAGAACTGAAATGACCAAACAATTGCAGGACGCATATATCGTCGCCGCCACGCGCACTCCGATCGGCAAGGCGCCGCGCGGCATGTTCAAAAACGTGCGCCCGGATGATCTCTTGGTGCGCGCGATCCAGTCGGCCGTGTCGCAGGTACCCGGGCTTGACGTGAAGTTGATAGAAGACGCCATCGTCGGCTGCTCCTTCCCGGAAGCGGAGCAGGGCCTCAACGTGGCCCGCATGGCGGTGCTGCTCGCCGGCCTGCCGAAGACCGTCGCGGGCGTGACCATCAACCGCTATTGCGCCTCCGGCATCACTGCGGTGGCGATGGCGGCCGACCGCATCCGCGTCGGCCAGGCGGACGTGATGATCGCCGCCGGGGTCGAGTCGATGTCCATGGTGCCGATGATGGGTTACCACCCGTCGATGAACATGGGCATCTTCAAGGACGAGAACATCGGCATGGCCTACGGCATGGGCCTGACCGCCGAGAACGTGGCGAAGCAGTGGAAGATTTCGCGCGAGGCGCAGGATGAGTTTTCGCTCAAGTCGCATCAAAAGGCGATCGCGGCGCAGCAAGCTGGTGAATTCAAGGACGAGACGACTGAGGTCGAGATCGTGGAGCGCTTTCCCAATCTCGCCAGCGGGAAGATCGATGTCAAGACGCGCAGCGTGAGCCAGGATGAGGGCGCGCGCGCCGACACCAATCTGGCCTCGCTGGCGAAGCTGCGGCCGGTGTTCTCGCCCAAGGGCTCGGTCACCGCCGGCAACAGCTCGCAGACTTCGGACGGCGCAGGCGCGCTGATCCTGGTCAGCGAAAAGATCCTGAAGCAGTTCAATCTGACGCCGCTCGCGCGCTTCGTCTCGTTCGCGGTGCGGGGTGTGCCGCCGGAAATCATGGGCATAGGCCCGAAAGAGGCGATTCCGGTCGCGTGCAGGATGGCCGGCATTACCCAGGACCAGATCGACTGGTTCGAGCTCAACGAAGCCTTCGCGGCGCAATCGCTGGCGGTGATGCAGGATTTGGCGCTCGATCCGGCCAAGGTGAACCCGATGGGCGGTGCGATCGCATTGGGCCACCCGCTGGGCGCGACCGGTGCGATTCGTTCGGCCACAGTCGTTCACGCCCTGCGCCGCAAAAACCTCAAGTACGGCATGGTTACCATGTGCGTCGGCACCGGGATGGGGGCTGCCGGGATATACGAACGCGTGTAAACTGTGAACGCGACGTTCGATCGCGATTACCAAACGGATCTCCAAACATTGTCATTCCGGGTGAAGCGAGGAATCTGCTTTTAATTGCGAGCAAGAAGCAGATTCCTCGGCCGAAGGCCTCGGAATGACATAATTTGCATTGGAGATACCCGCACTACCCAACAGAAAGGACGGAAACACACATGAAACTTTACTATTCTCCGGGCGCCTGCTCCATGGCACCGCACATCGTCCTGCGCGAAGCAGGCTACAAGTTCGACACGGAGAAAGTCGACATCCCGAACAAGAAGACCGCCGGAGGCGACGATTATTGGAAGATCAATCCCAAAGGCTACGTTCCGGCGCTGAAGCTCGACGACGGCCAGGTGCTCACCGAGGTCGGCGTCGTCTGCCAATACCTCGCCGACCAAAAGCCCGAGTCCGGTCTTGCGCCTAAGCTGGGCAGCATGGACCGCTATCATCTGATGGAGATGCTCAATTTCTGCGCGAGCGAAATCCACAAGCAGATCGGCGCGCTGTTCAACCCGAAGATGACGCCGGAAATGAAGGAAGTCCAGCTCGGCGTGGTCGAGCGCCGTTTCAATGCGCTGGAGAAGCTGCTCGAAGGCAAGCAATTTTCGATGGGCGACAAGTTCAGCGTCGCCGACGCTTACCTCTACACCGTTCTCAACTGGACCGGCATGCACAAAATCGACCTGGGGAAATGGCCGAACATCAAGGCGTTCATGGCCCGGGTCGGTGCACGGCCCGCAGTGCAGGAAACGCTCAAAGCGGAAGGCTTGGTCAAGTAAGCGGCTATTTCAGGAATGCGGGAGAGGCGTCCCCGCCCCGAGGTGCCATGGTGAACCACCGTTCGGCCAGAGGGCGGGCCTCCCACAACTTTGTAGGAGGGGCGCCCTCGCCCCGACCAGTGTCATGATTAACCGCTGATCGGCCCCGGGGGCAGGCCTCCCACAACATGCATTAAGCAGAAGGTTTGTGGCGGCTTCCGCTGCGCTCGGCCAGGCGCCGCAGCCTCTCGATCGCCGGTCCCAGCGGGCCGGGCAGATGCGACCAGTCCATCGCGTCGAGCAGGTTCTTGACCAGCAGGCCGAGCTCGGTGTCGCCTTCGATCGTGAGGCGGCGCGAGAAGAACAGGGTATCCGGGTCCTCCAGCCGGCGCGCCAGCCGGTAGTAATCCCAGGCACAGGCGCGGATGGTCACCTCGGGCGCGGCGCGCAGTGCGGGCAGAAATCCGATCGACGTCAGGCTGACGTGGCAATCCAGCCCGGCGTCGCTGACCTGGATGGCGACGGTGCGACGCATCAGGCGCTGCTTCGTCTCCGCGTCCAGCGTGGGCAGGAACAACAGATTGAGCCCCGCGCACAGCACCGTAGCCGGCGGCCATTGCGGCAGGCGGCCGACCAGGCCGGCGAGGGCTGCGGGAAGCTGCGGGGCGGGTGGCGTAGCGTTCAATTCGACGTCCGGTATTCCATGCCGGGTACGCCGTGCCAGTAGCCGTTGCACGGGGCTGCGATGCGCAGTCCTTCCAGCGGGGCGCCGGGCCGGCCGGCGCAGCGCTCGCGGAAGCTTTCGATAATTTCCATCATGTTGCGCGACTGCGGCGACAGGCGCAGCACATCGACGCCGAAATCGCGCAGTTCCGCGATCGAATCCGACAGGTCGTACACCAGCGCAGATTGCGTCTGGATGCCGTTCAAGGTCAGGAAGGGATGCTTGTCGCGCGTCTGCAGCGCGAGGCCGTCGGCATCCTCCAGGCAGCGGAACTGGCAGTCGTCCTTGGGCAGGTCGTGGTGGCGCGCGGTGAAGCAGCGCGCGGAGAATGCCAGCGGCATGCGGCCGTAGGCGAAGACCTCGGTTTGCATTCCGGCCGGGCGCGCCGCCTGCAGTTCGCGCAGGGTGTCGCGCGAGAGCTCCAGCGGCAGCACGAAGCGGTTGGCGCCGAGTTCGGCGAACCAGGCCAGCGTTTCATTGTTGTAAATATTCAGATGCGGTCCGGCGACGAAAGGCACGCGGCCGGTGAGCAGGCGCACCGCGCCCATTTCGTTGGCTTCGACGGTGAAATCGCCGTTGGCGGCAATGCGGCGCAGCGCTTTCAGATCCGATTCGGATTCGATCAGGGCCTGCGAGGAAAGCACAACCTGCTTGCCGCTGGCGCTGAGATCGCGCGCGAGGCCGAGCCAATCGTCCAGGCGCAGATTGTGCCGGCGTGAGCACACGACTTCGCCGAGATAGACGATGTCGACGCCCGAGTCGGCGATGCGGGCGTAGAAATCAAGCAGCGCTTCGCGCGTCCAGTAGTACAGTACCGGTCCCAGGCTAAGTTTCATTTCGCGCCCAAAAAGTCATTCCGAGGGCACAGCCCGAGGGATCTGCTTGTGACAACGCTGAAACAGCAGATCCCTCGCGGTGCTCGGGATTACACAATCGATGCATGGCAGAGAATCGGATCATTTCCATTTGCGGTGATAAGCGCCCAAGGTGTGCTGCTGGCCTTCGGCGACGCGGCCCAGGCCGCTTGTCCAGTCGGCCTGCACGGAAAAGCCCGTGGGGTTCTTCGCATGGGCGTCGATTGCGGCGCGCCAGATGCGCGTCACCGCGGCGACGTAAGCCGGGCTGCGTTGACGGCCTTCTATTTTGATCGCCGAAACGCCGATTTTCGCCAATTCCGGCAGCAGCGCCATGGCGTTCAAACTGGAGGGCTCTTCGATCGCATAATAGGTTTCGTCGTCGACGTCGAAGCGTCCCTTGCACAAGGTCGGGTAGCCGGCGTTTTCCCCTGCGGCAAAGCGGTCGATCAGGATGCCGTTCAGCCTGGCGTCGACCGTGTCGCCGTGCTTCTCCCAGCGCACCGCCTTGGCCGGCGAGCACACGCCGCGGGTATTGGGCGATTCGCCGGTAACGTAGGAGGACAGCGCGCAGCGGCCCTCCACCATCACGCACAGGCTGCCGAAGCCGAACACCTCGATCGGCACCGGCGTGTTCTTTATGACGTCGGCGACCTGGGCCAGCGAAAGCACGCGCGGCAGCACCGCGCGCGAGATGTTGAAGCGTTCGTGGTAGAAATTGATTGCCTCGTAATTCGTGGCCGAAGTCTGCACCGACAAATGCAGGCGCAGCTGCGGATGGCGCTTGGCCGCATAGCGCATCAGGCCGGCATCGGCCAGAATCACCGCGTCGATACCGAGATCCGCGGCGCCGTCGATGGCGCGCTGCCAGCGCTGCGCTCCCTGGCCTTGTGGAAAAGTGTTGATCGCGAGGAGCATTTTTGCTCCGGCTGCATGGGCGTAGCGCAGGCCCTCGCGCGCGCTCGCTGCATCGAAATTGAGGCCGGCAAAATTACGCGCGTTGGTTTCGTCCTTGAGGCCCATATAGACCCAGTCCGCGCCGTTATCGACTGCGGTCTTGAGCGAGGGCAGGTTGCCTGCCGGGCAGACTAGTTCAGGAATTGGCATGGTCCGGGCTGGGTTGTGAAATTGCCAAGGGTTCGCACGCTTGTATAAACCCGTCACTGTAGATGCCATGCGCCTGCCGGGCTTTGATCTGGGTCAAAAAGCAGGGAACCGATTTGCGGCTTTCGCCACAGCGACGCACAGCGTGCCGGGCAGGCTCCGGCCGGTGCATTTGTCCGAGCGCAATGACCCGGGACTGCGTAAAATCCCGGTCCTTACATTTGAGGTGGCGAACATGATAAGAACCGATCTGGAGAAGAACAAAGGTCTGAAGATCAACGGGAGCGTAAACAGCTTCGGCACGCCAGGCCGTTTCGGCAAGGATGCGGGCAGCGTCCTGGAGCGGCGCGAACAGCGTAAGCTCGACCAGGCGCTGGGCCTGGTGCCGTTTGCCGTGAAGATCGATGCCGGTCTGGCGAATCAAATCCGGGCATTGGCCCAGGCGCGCCAGACCGGGTTGAGCGAGGTGGCGGCCGAACTGCTGCAGCGCGGGTTGGAAAATCAAGCCATCACCAAGCGCTAGCCGGGGACTTGTTCACCGTCAGTTCCACCTGCACCCTTTCCGCAGCATCGCCCAACCAGACCTGTTGTTCCTGAATGGTGCAGTTAAGGCGCATGGTGCGCTGGACGAGTTTCGCCAGCGCCTGACTCGCCGCCGCGGGCACTGACACCACGCTCAGGTTCCTGGCGCGCTCCAACTTGCTGCCGATCTGATCCCACCAGATGGCCGCACCGTGGCCCCCATAGCTGAAGACCGTTACCCGGCGCGCGCGGCCGCAGGCCCTGCGGATTCGCTTTTCGTCGGGCAGCCCGACGTCGATCCACAGATCGATCGCGCCGGTCAGGTCTTTGCGCCACAAATCGGGCTCATCGTCCGTGCTCAGCCCCTTGCCGAAGGCCAAGGCTTCGTCGGCATTCAGTGCGTAGGCGAGCAGGCGCACCATCATGCGCTCGTCCGTCTCCGAGGGATGGCGGGCCAGGGTGAGCACATGGTCGCGGTAGTAATTGCGATCCATGTCGGCGATTTGCAGCTCGACTTTGAATATGGTTGCTTTGAGGGCCATAGATTCGTTTCTCTGTTGCGGAGGGAGTCACGCGGTTCGTGGTTTGTGGTTCGAACAAGGAACCACGATCAACGAATCACGAAGGGGGGCGCTCCCCTCCCACAAAAACAGAAACGGGGGCCTGCGCCCCCGTTGGTCCTGCGTTTCGGCCCGCCCCCCGGCTTATTTGACCTTGGCCTTGGCGCGCAGTGCGGCGACTTCCTTGTTGAACGCCTCTTCCTGAAAGTGCTGCTCCAGCCTGGGCTTGACCTGGTCGAAATCGGGGAATTTTGCCGGGCGCACGTCGTCGAGCTTGATCACATGCCAGCCGAACTGGGTATGCACCGGTGTCTCGGTAAATTGGCCTTTTTTCAGTTTCACCAGAGCGTCGGCGAAGGGTTTGACGTATCCGCTCGGCCGATTCCAGTCCAGTTCGCCGCCCTTATCCTTGGAGCCGGCATCCTTGGAGGCTTTCGCCAGATCCGCGAATTTCGCGCCCTTGTTCAGCTTCTCGATAATGCTTTTAGCTTCGTCCTCGGTATCCACCAGAATGTGGCTCGCCTTGTATTCCTTGGTGCCTGCATTCGCCTTGATTTTCTCGTACTCGGCCTTCAACTCATCGTCGCTCACCGGGTGGTTCTTGAGATATTCGGCATGGTAGGCCTGTGCCAGGATGTTGGCGCGCGCGATCGCCAGCTCGGCCACGACGTCGGGGTTCTTGTTCAGGCCCTTGTGCTTGGCTTCCTGCGCAATGACTTCCAGCGTGATCAGGCGGTCGCGGATCGCCTCGCGCAGCTGCGGCGTATCCTTCTGCCCATGTGCCTCTTGCGCATGCACGATCGCATCCACCTCGATCTTGGGGATCGCGACGCCGTTGACGGTCGCGACGATTGCCGTGCCGCCTTGTGCCAGGGCGAGGCCCGGCAGCGAAAGCGCGCCGACGATAAGAGCCAGAGTCAGGCGGAAAATTGTAGGCTGCATGGTGGTTCCTCTGTGGTTGCTACGGTTGTGAAAATTCTTCCTGTTCGCCCGGCGCGTAGGCGCGAATGGCAAGCGCGTGGATCTGCCGCTGCATCATCGGGCCGAGCGCGGCGTAAATCAGGCGGTGGCGCGCCACGATGTTCTTGCCGCTGAACTGCGGCGACACGATGGTGAGCGAGTAATGCCCGCCACCGCCCTTGGCGCCTTCGTGCCCCGCATGCAGGGCGCTGTCATCCTGCAATTGCAGCCGGCTGGGCTGCAGCACCGCCAGTTTTTGCTCAATTTCCAGCGCGACAGTCATGCTTGTCTCACTCGGATTCCTTCGGTTCCACGTATTTTGCCAGGAACAGCCCTTGGGCAATGACGAATGCCAGCATCAGCCCCATGCCGCCGAACAGCTTGAAATCGACCCAGATGTCGGTGGGAAAGTTGAAGGCGACGTAAAGGTTGAGAAAGCCCATACCGGCGAAAAATCCGGCCCAGCTGAAATTGAGCTTGCTCCAGGCGGGATCCGGCAATTGGATCTGCTCGCCGAGCATGCTGCGTATCAGGTTCCTGCGGAAAAACAGCGCGCTCACGCTGAGTACCGACGCGAACATCCAGTACAACACCGTCGGCTTCCATTTGATGAAGGTCTCGTCGTGCAGCAGCAAGGTCGCGCCGCCGAACACGACAATGATGGCAAGGCTCACCCACAGCATCGCGTCGATCTTGCGCCGGCGCAGCCAGAGCCAGCCGATTTGCGCGAAGCTGGCGGCAATTGCGACCGCTGTGGCCACATAGATTCCGTGCACCTTGAAGGCGACGAAGAACAGAATGATAGGGAACAGGTCGAACAGAAATTTCATGGGCGTGGATTATAGCAGGCCTGGGTGGCTGTGCTCGTTTTGAGGACAGGGGGCAAGGCGCGCGCCCGGGCGCCGGGCGCATCCCGCAAGCCCCTGAAGGCACGGACTATTGTTCAAGTTTGAGCGATGCGGAATTGATGCAGTAGCGCAGCCCGGTGGGCGCGGGCCCGTCGTCGAAGACATGTCCGAGGTGGGCGTCGCAGGCCGCGCACATCGCCTCGGTGCGCAGCATCAAATGGCTGTAATCCTCTACGGTCTTCACCGCATCCGGGGAGACCGGCTGCCAATAGCTCGGCCAGCCCGAGCCTGAATCGAACTTGTGCGAGGAACTGAACAGCGGGGCACCGCAGCAGACACACTTGTAGGTACCCGCATCCTTGCAGTCGTTGTATTTGCCGCTGAACGGACGTTCGGTCGCTTTGCGGCGCGTGACTTCGAACTGCTGGTCGCTGAGCTGCTTGCGCCATTCGGCATCGTGTTTTACGATTTTCGCTGTCATGGGTATCTGGTTTCTTCGGATAGCGGTGCTATTTAAAATTAGACAGGCAAAATCATACATGGTTGCAGGCGTGCGCGAATTTCCCGTTCCGGCGGCTACAATAAGCCGATTTGTCACCGAGGAGAACAGCATGCCCATGGTCAAATTGGTTGAATACGATGGCGCGCCGGCCGAAGTCAAGGCGGTCTACGACGACATCATGGCGACGCGCAAGAGCAACTGGGTCAACAATTTCTGGAAGACCCTCGCCAGCCATCCGCCCACGCTCAGCCGCATCTGGGCCGGCGTGAAGGAGGTGATGAGCCCGGGCAGTCTCGATCCGCTGACCAAGGAAATGATCTATGTCGCGGTGAGCGCAACCAACAACTGCGAATACTGCATCCACTCGCACATCGCCTCGGCGCGGGCAAAAGGCATGAGCGACGCAATGCTGGCCGAGGTGCTGGCGGTGGCAGGCATGGCCAACCAGACCAACCGCCTTGCCAACGGCTACCAGATACCCGTGGACCCGCAGTTCAAGCCGGCGCCCTAGGAGGAACAGCTCACCGCCAGGGTCGATGCCCATTGCGGCGCGGCTTCGGCGTAGGCCTGCATCGCCGGCTGCTCGTCGTAGGGTCGCGCGAGCAGGCGCATCAGCCGCTCGATCTCGCTGTAGTCGCGTTGGTCCGCGGCCTTGCGTATGGCGGTTTCGGCGAGGTAGTTGCGCAACACGTACTTGGGGTTGACACGGTTCATGCGCGCCTTGCGCTCCGGGTCAGCGCTCGCCTCCAGCGCGAGGCGACCGCGGTAGCGTGCGGTCCAGGCGGCGAAGGCATCGCGTTGCGCGAACAGCTCGCGCAGCGGCGCGTTGTCGGCGCCCGGGGCAGGGTCGAAATTTCCCAGGCGGCGAAAGAACGTGGTGTAGTCGGCACGGGCCTGGTGCAGCAGGGCGAGCGTTTCTTGCATCAGCGCCGCGTCGTCGGCGTGCTCCGTGGCGAGGCCGAGCTTCGCGCGCATCAGCGCGGAGTAGTGCCGCTCGAACTGCGCCTCGTACTCCCCAAGCACGGACTCGGCTTCCTCCACCTCGATCAGAGGCAGCAAGGCCTGGGCGAGGCAGTACAGATTCCAGTGGGCGATGCCGGGCTGCATGTTGTAGGCGTAGCGGCCGCCGTCATCGGAATGGTTGCAGACGTGGTTCCAGTCGAAGCCTTCGATGAAGCCATAGGGGCCGTAGTCGATGGTGAGGCCGAGGATGGACATGTTGTCGGTGTTCATCACGCCGTGGCAGAAGCCGACGGCCTGCCATTGTGCGACCAGTTTCGCCGTGCGGGCGATGACCTCGCGCAGCAGTTCCAGGCAAGGCTGCTCGGCTTCGCGCAACTGCGGGTAATGCGCGTCGATGACGTGGTCGGCGAGATTCGCGACGTGTTCGTACTGGCGGCGCGAGGAGAACAGCTCGAACGAACCGAAGCGCACATGGCTCGGCGCCATGCGCGTGAGCACTGCGGCGGACTCGATGTTCTCGCGGATCACCGGCTGATCGCTGCCGACGATGGCGAGCGCGCGCGTGGTCGGAATGCCGAGGGCATGCATCGCCTCCGATGCCAGATATTCGCGGATCGAGGAGCGCAACACGGCGCGGCCATCGCCCATGCGCGAGTAGGGCGTCTTGCCTGCGCCCTTCAGCTGCAGGTCCCAGCGGCCTTGCGCGCCGGCCGCTTCGCCGAGCAGGATGGCGCGGCCGTCGCCGAGCTGGGGCACGAACACGCCGAACTGGTGGCCCGCATAAACTGCGGCGAGCGGATCGAAGCCCGGCAACAGGCGGTTGCCGCAGAAAATCTCGGTAAACTCCGCGCGCGCCGCCTCCGCGTAGGCGAGCCCGATCAGGTCGGCCGCCGCTGGGTTGAACGCGACCAGATAGGGAGCGGGCAGTGGTGTCGGCGACAGCCGGGTATAGAAGTCCTGCGGCAGCCGCCCGTAGCGGTTGTCGAAGCGCAGTTCCTCCAGCCTGACGGCGCCCAGTTCAGCCCTTGCGGTATTCACGTATGCGTTCCTTCAATCCCGGTTCGATCGCGGAGCGTACCAGATCGGCCAGATCCGCCGCGCGGGAATCGACTACCGTGGCAGCGTGCAGCCGGGCCGCCGCTGCCGGCGACAATTGCTGCGCCTCCGCCGCAGCGCTCTCGATCCGTCCGGGCCAGGCCTCGCGCGCTGCGATTTCATGCAGGAAACCGATGCGCAATCCTTCTTCGGCGCCGAAGGTCTTGCTCGATGCCAGCAGTGCGCGCGCCGCATCGCCGCCGATGCGCGCCGCCAGCCGGCGTGTGCCGAGCTGCAAACCGAATTTGAGCCCGGGCATGCGAAATTGCGCATCGGGCGCAGCGATGCGCCTGCCGCAGGCGAGCACCAGGTCGACGCCGGCGCCGAAATTCCTGCCATGGGCCAGCGCGAGCGTGGCAAAAGGGGCGTGGTATACCCATTGCAGCAGGGCCTCGATGCGCGCGAAGCGCAGCAGCAGATCGCCTTCGCTCGCCTCCTCGAAGCCGCCGAAATCGAAGCCGGCGCAGAAATTGCGGCCATTGCCGTTCAACACCAGCAGGCGCGTGCCGTCCTGGTGCGCGGCGACCACCGCGGCGGCCAGCGCCTCCACCATCGCAGCATCCAGCGCATTGGCCTTGTCCGGGCGGTTGAGCGTCAGCGTGGTGACCGCAGCCGCTTTCTCGATTTGAAGTCCGTCGCTCATGGGATGTTTGAAATGGCTTCGGCAATTCCGAAACGGACTCGTAGAATACCATTCCTCAATCATCG
>Ga0307377_10003223_pt1 | contig 18597 bp, 17 predicted proteins | sample TR3MG_FD_202535 | JGI IMG/M metagenome (GOLD analysis project Ga0307377, IMG submission 202535) | Soil microbial communities from Risofladan, Vaasa, Finland - TR-3 | ecosystem: Environmental > Terrestrial > Soil > Coastal area > Acid sulfate soil | place: Finland: Risofladan, Vaasa | collected... | reverse complement strand
GGGTGGCTGACTACGGGCGATAGGATTACAATCATCACGTATTCCCAACACCGGACGTTCGCATGGCATTACTGCCGACTTCCAGTGGCAGCTTTGTGGAATAATGACCCAAGGCGGATTTGTGCCAAAAGCAGTCTCCTAAATATACTTACGGGTGCTGACTACTTCTGGAGGTAAGCTGAGATACGACCATTAGAGTCGACAATATTTAGAAGATAGGAAGCGCGGAAATGCCACAGAAAGCACTAGCAGAAGCGGAGTTGGCGTTAAAGGATGCCGAGACAGTGATGCGGGCTGCAATTCAAGCGGTAGATTTGGCTCGAGCGGCGGTGAAACTGGAAGCAGCGGGGGTCGCTGCGGATCTTTTGCTAGAGGCAGCGAAGGTGGCTGCAAGTGCGGTAAAAGAGGCGGAATTGGCAGCACTGGAAGCATGGGAGGCGGCAGCGATAAGGGCTTCGAGGGATGTGAACAAGACGAGGTGGTAGCTCTTAAATTAAATAAGCACATAGCACTCAATCTGAACAAAAATTCAAATCCAGTGAGCTAACCAAACTCGAAACATGAACTTCTGGTATGTGCTGCGGATGGTCGCGCCAAGTCTCTACTACAACCCAACGCCATCTGTTAGTGCTATTGTTACATTTGTGGACAGGTATCCCGGTGATGATAAGCGAACAAGAAATTCTTAATGCCAGCATTCTGATCGTTGACGATCAGCAATCCAATGTGCTTCTGCTGGAGCAAATGCTGCATGGCCACGGATATGTTCACATTGCGTCGACGACAGATCCCTATGTAGTCTGCGAGCTGCATCGCAAAAACCGCTACGACCTGATCCTGCTTGACCTGCAGATGCCTGGCATGGACGGCTTTCAGGTGATGGAAGCCCTCAAGGAAACCGAAACGGACGGCTACCTTCCGGTGCTCGTGATCACTGCCCAGCCTGGCCACAAGTTGCGTGCACTCGCCGCCGGCGCGAAGGATTTCGTCGCCAAGCCGTTCGACCTGGTCGAAGTACAGACGCGTATCCACAACATGCTGGAAGTCCGGCTGTTGTACAAAAAACTCGAGAATTACAACAAGGTGCTGGAACAGACGGTGCTGGAACGGACCGCCGAGCTGCGTGCAAGCGAAGCGCGCTATCTCCGCCTGACCGAGCTGTCGTCCGACTGGTATTGGGAACAGGACGAGAACGGGCATTTCACCAAGATCTCCGGCCCGGTGCATGAAATGCTCGGCATCCGGGTGGACGGCGCGCTTGGCATAACCAGGAACGATCATGGGGTGCACTGGGATGAGGCCGAGCGAAAAATGCTGGAGGCAAATCTGGCCGCCAAACGACCGTTCCTGGATTTCGTCTACGGCCGCACCAAACCCGATGGCTCGCGGCAATATTTAATGGTCAGCGGGGAACCGATGTTTGACTCTTCCGGCCATTTTACCGGCTACCGTGGCATCGGCAAGGATGTGACCGATGCGAAGCTTCCCAACCATGAATCGCTCCTGCATCATTAGATACCTTTAACCCGGATGTTTCATAAATTCGAGTGGTGATCGCACAGGATTTTGTTTGGTGTAGTCCGCAATGTGTCGAAAGCACGCATCCGCGTTTAACAGAGCGGCCATCGCGTTATGATCTTTCCCAGAAAAATTGTTTGGTCCGCAATGGGAGCATTGCGGAAGTAAAACGCAACACCAGTAACGTCCGCTAACCTGCGCAGAGCAGACGTTTCTACAGAGCCTGGTGCACTTCCGCTTAGGCCGATGAGAGGAAGGTCGTAGCGATTCTACTGACGGTCTGTTCATGTCACACAGCGGTAAAACTTTCTTATTAATGACCGTTGTAAGGGTTAATCACTTGTCGATTACTCGCTCCCTAAGCTCCTTACCGGCCTTAAAGTGTGGCACGTATTTGGCGGGCACTTTTACCTGGCCACCGGTTTTTGGATTACGCCCCTGACGTGGTGGTCGGTAATTCAATCCAAAGCTACCAAAGCCACGTATTTCGACACGCCCACCTTTTGATAGCGTGTTGGACAGCGCATCCAGAATTACCTTGACTACGCTTTCGGCATCTTTGGCGAAAAGCTGTGGGTGTAGCTCGGCTAGGTGTGTGATCAGGTCAGAACGGTTCATGCTGGTTGTCGTTACGTGAGATGCTTTTGATTCTCACCGAAAACACAATTACCTTCAATCACTTTATGGACAGATTGAAATGGCGTGACAGGCCAGTTTCGCCCGAAGGAGACGGTCGCGCCAAATGTCAGAAAGACTTTATCCCGTCGCACGGTGGCATCTTCGATGGGCCAATTACAGCACAGGCGGCCAAGCTGCTGGGAATTTCGTTTGACAGGAATCGACTTGGAAACCAATAAGGTTACGGTAGCAAGCCAAAGGCCTAAGACAGGGTCTTTCTCTCTTGGGCGAAGCACAATAGACTTCCCATTGTAAAGCTGATTAAACGTGCTATTGTAAAGCGCGATAGACGTGCTATAGTAATGCATAATAAACTTGCCGAGGTCTATTATGGCTGCCCCAAATGAAAAGCTGGCTGAGTCGCTGAAACTCCTGAAAAGCGCACAGGATCGGGGTCTGCATGTATTTCAGAGCGGAGACTTCAGTCGTGTTCATCGTGATCGACTGGTTGCTGCAGGCTTCATGAAAGAAGTAGTCAAGGGTTGGTATATCGTTTCCAGCCCGGCAGACAAAGCGGGTGAATCGACCGCATGGTATGCGTCCTTCTTTGAATTCGTCACCGCATACTGCAACGTCCGGTTCGGCAATGACTGGTATCTGTCGCCCGAAGCGTCGCTACAAAGGTACGCCGGCAACACAACGGTCCCTCGCCAGTTGATGGTCCATACCAAGACCGGATCGAACAACAATCTCACACTTAAATTCGAGACAGGTCTTTTTGATTACCGTTCAAAGGACTTTGCCTCGGGTGCTGATATTGTCGTCAAGGACGGGATTCGTCTGCTCTCGTTATCGGCATCGCTGGTGCGTGTGTCGCCGACCTTCTTCACGACGAATCCGATCGATGCGCAGATTGCGTTATCGCAGATATCGGATGCGTCAGAGATCCTGGCCAAGATACTCGAAGGTGGCAACTCAGTCGTCGCCGGACGGATCGGTGGCGCAATGCGCGCGATCGGGCGCGCCAATGAGGGTGACCGTATCATCAGAACTATGCGTGGTGCCGGTTATACGGTCACCGAGAACGATCCTTTTCAGGTTCCGCCGGCATCCTTGCCGACTCTGTCGCGCGCGGAATCACCTTGCGCGATCCGTATCCGACTGATGTGGGAATCGATGCGGGAGACAGTGATCCGTGCATTACCGCCGGCACCCGGATTGCCTGATGACATCGAGTCCTACATCGCGGACGTCAATGACCGTCATGTGGAAGATGCCTATCATTCGTTGTCTATCGAGGGGTATCGTGTGACAGAAGCCCTGATCGCCAGGATCGCGTCCGGTCAATGGAATCCTGAAGAGAACAGCGAAGACAGGAATGATCGCAACGCGCTGGCAGCCAAAGGCTACCATCAGGCGTTCATTGAGGTTCGCAAGAGTGTGTCGAGCATCTTGCGACGGAAAGAGCCCGGCGAAGTGATTCGGCACGATCATCATGACTGGTACCGGAAACTCTTCGAGCCTTCCGTCATGAGTGGCATCCTTGAACCCAAACATCTTGCCGGCTATCGCTCCTGGCCGGTATTCATTCGCTATGCGCGGCATGTGCCGCCATCCTATGAATCTGTAAGAGTTGCCATGCCGGTCTTTTTCGACCTGATCTCGAAGGAGCCGGAGCCGGCAGTCCGCGCAGTGCTCGGCCATTTTGTCTTCGCCTATATACACCCTTATGGGGATGGCAACGGGCGCATGGCGCGGTTCCTGATGAATTCAATGCTCGCGTCCGGAGGATACCCGTGGACGGTCATCCATGTTGATGATCGAGACAGCTACATGGCCTCGCTTGAACAGGCCAGCGTGAATGGCAATATCGAGCCGTTTGCCGACTTCATCGGCGCATCTGTGCGCAGACAAATGGATGAAGTGCCGGCGGTATCACCGTTCCGTCCTTGAGAACTATCGCCATCGCATCCATCCACGCTGCCGCGCGGAGTTGATCGAAAGAAATCATTCCATCTCGATTCAAATTCCGCCGGAATTCCACCGGAAAGTTGAGATGCCATTGCTCTGGCAGACAGCGCACCGTCCCCGCTCGGGGGCGAGGCAAGAGGGGGTGGAATACCGTGCACACCGCCCAAACCATCAACGTGCGCGGCGCGCGCATGCCACGTCGTGAGTAACGCCGATGCCAGATTATCGGGTTAGATGACTTTGGGACCTTAGAGCTTTTAAATAGCGGACGCTACAGTCCTTGCTTATTATAAATTATTTGTTATTATTATAATAACGATAGTAAGGGAGGCGCTAAATTATGAAACCCTTTAATTCAAGAGCTGGCAAGACGGTTCCGCAAGGCACCGGGTATCTTGCCTATGTGCCAGCACCCCTGCCGCCTAATCCGCCAATTTTATTCGATGCCGAGATGATAAGGGTTCTATCTGAGGCCGATCTTGCGTTGGGGCAACTATCTGGCATCGCATCTTTGCTGCCCAACCCCGATCTTTTTGTGGCGATGTATGTCAAGAAGGAGGCGGTGCTTAGCTCGCAAATCGAGGGAATTCAATGCACGCTTGACGAAGTGTTGCAACACGAAAGAGATGACGAGGGAGTGCGCACCAAGGCTATTAGTGAGGTTGTCAATTACGTGAATGCCATGAATTATGGTATTGAGCGCCTCGAAACTCTACCGCTTTCTTTACGCCTCATACGCGAAATCCACGGCCACCTGCTTCATGGTGTGCGAGGTGAGAATAAAGATCCAGGTGAATTTCGCCGCACCCAAAACTGGATAGGGCCACAAGGTTGTACTTTGGCTACTGCAACCTTTGTCCCGCCGCCTGTGCCTGACATGATGGAATCGCTGGCAAACCTTGAGTTGTTTTTACACGACAGGACGAGCATGCCGCTGACTGTTCAATGTGCGCTCATCCATGCTCAATTCGAGACCGTACACCCCTTCCTTGATGGTAACGGGCGGATTGGGCGATTGATGGTCTCATTGCTCCTTCATGAGCGAAGCGTGCTCAAGCAGCCGTTGCTCTACATTAGCCTTTTTTTGAAGGAAAACAGGACAGAGTATTATGACCGGCTCATGGACGTTCGAAAGAACGGCAATTGGGAGGGGTGGATCAAATTCTTCCTGACCGGAATTGCGCAAGTTAGCAACGAAGCAGCCATTACAGCTCAGCGAATTGTCGAATTCCGTGAGAATACGATGATCAAAGCGCGGGCTTTTGGGAGGAACGAGTTGGCATTGATTGACCTGCTGTTCGAGCATCCGATTATGGACATCCGAACAGCAGAGCGACTGCTGAATTGTACCTACGTTACTGCGTCAACCGCATTACAGAACCTTGCAAAGGATGGTTGTGTGGCTGAAGTAACAGGCCAAAAGCGAAACAGGCTCTTCAAGTTTGTGGGCTACCTTAACTTGTTTGAATCAGAAGGGCAAATTGACCGTTTAGATCATGCCGAAAACGTAGAAGAGAAAACGGACGACGATGATAGCCCAAGATTCCGATCATAGGAACAGTGCGGAGGCATCGGGGTTTATGGTGTCACTTTTCGGCATTAAGGCACCGTTCGATGTGGGCAAGAGCAACACGCCGATGCCAGATTATCGGCTCACCCCAGCCTCTAAGTCCTCGATTCGTGGGTGGTAATACCGCGCCAGCATTTTGGTATCCTTTGTTGGCGGGAAGCTGAGGTGACAGGGCGGGCGACAAGAAAAGTTATACTAATTTTTAAAGTTTTAATGCATACAACATATTGTTTTAATTATTATTGATTTTCAACAATCAAAAAGTTATACTAATTTCTGTAAATTTTGGCAAGGTTGATCATGTATACAATGATTGGAAATACAACTGATCGCGCTCGCTTTGCCGAAGTGCTGGACAGCGTTCAATCTGACGCAATCATGCGTAATATTGGAAACCTTCCGGGATCTTTTGCGAGCAAAGTAATCAAGGGGCGAGAGTATTGGTATTATCAATATACAGATATTGATAGCTCTTTAAGGCAAATTTATGTCGGCGCAGATTCAGACCATATTAGAAAACTTATTTCAGCCAAGCGGTTGCAGAGCAACAATGATCATATTAAAGAATTGGTCTTAGAAATGATCAAGTCAGGCTATGTGGCAACCGACAATAAACAATACAAGATCATTAAAAAAATTGCCGACTATGGTTTTTTTGCCGCCGGTGGTGTTTTGGCCGGCACGCATGCTTTCATTGCGATTGGAAACCTGCTTGGTGTAAGGTGGGCAGAGGGGGGTCAAACAAAAGATGTCGATTTTGCTCATGCCGGAAAATCAATTGCTATTGTCTTGCCAACCAGCTTAAAGCCTGATCTGCATGATGCTATCTCATCGCTAGAAATGGGATTTATCCCGATGAGTGCCTTTAATGGTAAGCATGCGGCAAGTTATGTCAATCCGGAATCAAAAGATGAACGCATCGATTTTCTGACAACTGTGACAGGTCTGTCACTTGAGCCGGTATTCATCAAGGATCTGAACATTTCATTGCAGCCTTTAAAATTTATGGAATTATCATTGAGTTCCGTTGATCGCGCATTGGTTATACCATCCACCGGAAAAGATGCTGTCGCAGTTAATATACCCAATCCTGTTTTTTTTGCTATCCACAAACTGATTGTAGCTATAGAGCGTGGAGTATCTAACCCGAAGTCAGATAAAGATATTCGGCAGGCGGCTGCAATAATGGATTTTTATGTTGATAATAATCCAGTGTCGCTGAGGGATGCATGGAATGAAACAATGCTTCGCGGAAGCGGTTGGAGCAAACGAATGAAGGGTGGCATGGCAAGGCTGGTGTCAAATTTACCTTCGGTCGGCGCTAAAATAACAGCAGCGATCAAAATGCCTGATATGCCCAAGCCAAGATTGTAAAAAATGATGCCAACGCTATCCCGATCTAGCTGTTCAATTTCGGGCTATTTATTCATGGTGGTATTTATAGGGGTATTTTTTAAATTATGGTCTTGAGATGCCTGTGTTTATTGACTGTTCGAATCTCGTTGGGGCCTTGTTGACCACCTCGAACAAGGCGTGTGCAATGCGCACGGTGCGCAGGCTGCCGCGTTCCAGAAGCTTGTAATAGGTCGTCCAATGGCGGCCTCGGGTGATGGCACTGATCGCGCGTGTCACCCAACCCTCGGGAGAAATCAGACAGCCGCACAGTAGTTCGACGAAGGTGGCACGAGAGCGCAATGGGACGGCGGTGAGCAGGTGGGTAATCCAACTCGACATGCAAAGACGGACAGTTTGAGCGTAGAACATAGGACACCGAACGAGGAGTAAAAAACGCCTCATTGCCGTTTTGATTCTGCCTTAATGACCGCTTTTTTGATGCTGAATGTCTAAACTTGAGTACTCATTTAAATCTCCTTGCAAATACCAGGAAGTCCCTGGCCTTGACGAGGATGTATTGGACGGTCTGATAAAAACGACCCTGCCACTTGCACATCAGCCGCACTACAAAGCATAATCAAACGTCGTGTATCGCCAGTCGCCGCCCAATATCAGGGACCGCGCCGCGCTGTTCTTATAGAGCAGATGTGCCAGCCTTCTATTGCCCATTCCACTGCTCAATTACTCCCAATACATTTCAATTCCATGCTGCCATCCATCGAACAACGCCTCGCCACCGAAATTTTCGCAAAACCCGCCCAAGTCTCTGCAGCTGTCACCCTGCTCGATGGAGGCGCGACCGTCCCGTTCATATCCCGCTATCGCAAAGAAGCAACGGGTGGGCTGGACGATGTTCAGCTGCGACTGCTTGAAGATCGTCTGCGCTACCTCCGTGAACTGGAAGAACGGCGCACGGCGATCATTGTCTCGATCAATGAGCAGAACAAGATGACGCCAGAGCTGCTGGACGCCATCAGCCATGCCGAAGACAAGACCCGTCTGGAGGACTTGTACTTGCCATACAAACCGAAACGCCGCACCAAGTCGCAGATCGCGCTGGAAGCCGGGCTGTTGCCACTGGCCGATGCGCTGCTGGCCGACCCCATGCTCAACCCCGAGGAAGAGGCCAGCAAATATCTGAAGTCTGCCTTTACCTCGGAGCAGGGCGACAACCCCGGCGTACCCGATACCAAGGCGGCACTGGATGGTGCACGCTACATCCTGATGGACCGCTTCGCCGAAGATGCCGAACTGTTGCAGGTTCTGCGCGAATATGTGCAAACGCACGGTGTAGTGCAAGGCAAGGTCATCGAAGGCAAGGAGGAGGCCGCCGCGAAGTATGCCGATTATTTCGACTTTGCCGAGGCGCTCAGCGCGATTCCCTCTCACCGAGCACTGGCGTTGTTCCGCAGCCGCCGGGAAGAACTGCTCAACGTTGAGCTGCGGCTTGACAGTGAAGCCGAAAAGCCGAAATGGGATGCGCCGAATAACCCCTGTGAATCGATCATCGCCAAGCATGTCGGCATCGCCAACCACAACCGTCCTGCCGACAAGTGGCTGGCGGATACGGTGCGCTGGACCTGGCGGGTGAAGAGTTTTCTGCACCTGGAGAGCGAACTGATGGGCGCGCTACGCCAACGCGCTGAAAACGAGGCGATCAAGGTGTTTGCACGCAACCTGAAAGACCTCCTACTCGCCGCCCCGGCCGGACCCCGCGCCACCATGGGACTGGATCCTGGCATGCGTACCGGCGTGAAAGTGGCCGTGGTAGACGCCACCGGCAAGGTGGTGGACACTGCCGTCATCTACCCGCATCAGCCCAGGAATGATTGGGATGGTTCGTTGCACACGCTTGGCAAGCTGGCCGAAAGGCATCAGGTGGCACTGATTTCCATCGGCAACGGCACGGCCTCGCGCGAGACGGACAAGTTGGCGCAAGACCTGATCGGGTTGCGCCCGGAACTGAAGCTTACCAAGATCGTGGTCTCGGAGGCGGGCGCATCGGTGTATTCCGCCTCGGAGTTCGCCTCGCGCGAACTGCCGGACATGGACGTGACATTGCGCGGTGCGGTATCCATCGCGCGTCGTCTGCAAGATCCACTGGCGGAGCTGGTGAAGATCGACCCGAAATCCATCGGGGTAGGGCAGTACCAGCACGATGTGGGACAATTTCAGCTGGCGCGCTCGCTCGATGCCGTGGTCGAGGATTGTGTGAACGCCGTGGGCGTGGACGTAAATACCGCCTCAGCTCCCTTGCTTGCGCGGGTATCTGGACTCTCAGCCGGCGTGGCGCAAAGCATCGTATCCCATCGCGATACGCACGGCAGGTTTGCCACACGGACGGCCTTGAAGGAAGTGCCGCGCCTGGGTGGAAAAACCTTTGAGCAGGCGGCCGGCTTCCTGCGCGTCATGGGTGGTGACAACCCTCTCGATGCCTCAGCAGTGCACCCGGAGTCCTACCCCTTGGTGAAAAAAATCCTCGCTGACCTCAAGAAAGACATAAAAGAATTGATTGGCGATGGCCAGTTGCTCAAATCGCTCGATCCGGGCAAATATGCAGATGAGCAGTTCGGCATTCCCACCATCAGCGATATCCTGAGCGAACTGGAGAAACCGGGTCGTGACCCACGTCCCGAATTCACCACAGCGACCTTCAGGGAAGGCATCGAACAACTGAAAGACCTGAAGCCGGACATGATACTCGAGGGCGTAGTCACCAATGTCGCGGCGTTCGGTGCCTTCGTGGACATTGGCGTTCACCAGGATGGGCTGGTGCATATCTCGGCGCTCTCCAATAGCTACGTCAAGGATCCGCACACTGTCGTCAAGGCAGGGCAGGTGGTGAAGGTCAAAGTGCTGGAGGTGGATGAGAAGCGCAAGCGGATTGCGCTGACCATGCGGCTCACTGACAGCGCTGCAGAGAGCAGCAAAACCGGGGCACCACGCGATCGTGCGACCGACGCCAAGCGCCTGACGCAGCACAAACAACAGGAAGCGCGTCAGCCAGCGCCAAGTGGTGCAATGGCGGCAGCATTTGCCAAGTTCAAGGGATGATTTTCAGTTTGGGAAAGGTGCATCGACTTTTCTGCAGGCTAATGATGTTCCATCATGCCCGCCAATTGCGCGTTAATCCTATCTGATTGTCCCAACATGTGAATATCGAATTGCCCACAAGACATTCACATGACCATCCACGTAAATTGTGTGAAACTTTAATTTTGATCTATGACCCGTCATTGTGGCGTCAAGCCGAGCGCGCCCCAAAGAAACAAATATGGGCTATTTGCATTGGGTATCCGTATTTTGTGATTGAAACCGATTAAAGCTCACCATTTTCAATCATGCTGATGAGTGTTGATATATCCGAGCCATAGTTTTTCTTGGGATTTGTGGATGGTGTTGATATAGGCTTGGCCGCTCTTGGTTCTGGGAGATTTCCCCCACCAGCCAATGAGAACAAGGCAACCGGCTCACCAGGTATCACAACTAGCCGTTCCTTCTCTCGTCGCTCAAACTTTGGCCTGCTGTTTTTGTGCTTGTGCGCACCTTCAGAAAACAGGATCTTTGCTCGCAAAGCCTCAAAGCTATACCCCCGACCGAGCCGGTTCATCACGCGGATCAGATTGTTCAAACTCTCGGTATAAGCATTGGTGATCGGATGATCGAAGTAAGCCAAGATGTACGGCTCCCAGTTCTCCCATGCCCGAATTAAATCGGAGAACGCCGGTGCAACTTCTGGCGTTACGCCGCGCTTCCACTCGATGTACTTGGCCGCTGCTTCGTCCGATGACTCCGCATCGTAAATACCAAAGAACGCCTCTTTAAGCCGATAGGCGATACCGATAACGTCGTAATTCTTAGTCCAGCCCGAAAGCAGCAATCGTTCCTTGTCTCCAAGATCATGTGCGCGCTTTAACAGCACGAAACGGTCATGCATCAACCCACGGCGTTCCTTGAGTGTCAGCGACTCGCGCAAACCCTTCCTGACCTTTTCCAAAGCCTCGTTCGCCATCTTCAGTACATGGAACTTGTCGATCACGATTTGCGCCTGGGGAATGACGGCCCGAACCGCATCCCGGTAAGGAACCCACATATCCATAGCGACGTACTGAATCTGCTCTTTACCTTCCAAGTGATGCAGATAACGCACCACTGTGTCTTTGTTGCGGTTATGGAGTAGTTCCACAACGGTGTTGTTCTCGATGTTGGTTATCACGCCGCGCGGCTTGATGAGGTGGATCTCATCTATCCCCATCCAGCGAGGCGTTTCAAAGCGGATAGTTTGTTGGAGTTGGTTGATGTAGTCGCTGAATACCACTCTTACTGTGCCCTCAGTTACACCGACTTCATCGGCGATACTGGAGAAGGTGCGCTTGACCGCTTGTTTCCCGATCCACTCTAACAAGCGGCTGGTCATCAGTCGTTTCTCGTCAATGTTCGGCAAGGCTTCATAGAATGTTTTAACACAAGCCTTGCAGCGAAAACGTCGGGTATCCACATAAATGCCAACACGACGGCCATGCATAGGGAGATCACGAATCAGTTGTTCACGCCGACCAAAACCAACTATGTTTTTTTCTTTGCAATGAGGGCAATTTATCGTGGGCTTTTTAATCTCTGTGCGAACGTGATAATCGTGCTCGGATTCGTCTACGGCAAGAACACTGTAAGCGGGGAGATTGAGGATGTTGGTAGGCATACTTGGTAGTCCGCCTACGGGGTAAGTCCATTATCCTTTGGACGTGGCAATTGCACCTCGCCGCTAGAACTAATCGTTACTTGCTTGTCGATCTCGATTTCCGCACCGGTTAATTGCTCTCGATTCCAAACAACATATTGACCGCGCCCGATGTCCTGAATTACCTCTGTCTCAGATATTGCTTTGATAGCTCCCGCTTTTTGTCCGTTTGCGGGAATGGCATTCCAAATGGTTGCCAAAGACTGCGTTTCTTGAGTGTGCGCTGTGTAGGTGTAACCGCGTTGTTGCTGAAACTGAATATATTTCTCAAGTACCGCAGCGTCGGTCAAATCGCCGTCGATCTGATTATCTTCATCAAAACCATCTAATCCCTTTATAGAAAGGATGCTCTTTCCCCATTCGTTTCGATCTAGGCGTTTGTTTTTGAAACGCAGCAGATAAGAGTCCAGAACTCCATAACTAGGTTTTTTAATCTCTTCACTCAAAGCATTTAGATAATCAACTTTAGTCGTATCGGCCCAATTGATAGAAAAACCTGCGCGATAACATAGCTCAGAATGAACAATTAGCATTGTCCTTCCATTGCCATCAAGAAATGGATGCCCATAAGCAAATAGCCCCATTACCTCACCGGGCTTATTATTCATAGCCTCTTCTATCTGCCCAAGACGCAAGCCCTCATTTACTGCAAGCCTTACATCATTTGGATGTGAGAAATAAATCCCAGCCTTAGATACCAAGCTATTAGGCATAGTTACTTCTCTATCTTGCCCAGCCCAAGGATAAAACTCTGAAAACAGGATGTTATGGACCGCCAGAAGACTCTCGTAAGTAATTAACGTGCAAGCTGACAAATAGTGAAGGGCTTCAGGCAGATGACGGATAAAAACCTCATGCTCAACTTGCATTGACAATGCGAAGGTCTTGCACCTTTTGGTTGTTATGCAAATAACCACGGGTATCATAATCATTAAATGGGTCGAACATTCAGCTTCTCCTGAAGGTAGCTGACGTGAAGCGGAACAACATTTTTACTAGCGATAACTCCCGCGCGCTCCAATGCAATCAACAAAAGCTCGAATTTATCCATCTCAACATCATCATCAGCTAGTCGCGTAATAACTTCGGCGAGTTCATCGTGTGGCGTTTTTACATAGGTAACACCATAACGACTGGCAAGACCCGCTATGTACTCCTTTAAGCCGGTGCTAGGAATGATGAAGTTCTCTTCAGAGTGGATCAGTTGTTTTGCCATGGCAGGGTAAACTCCTTTTTTAACAAGATAATCAATCACGCATTACGCTTATGACATATTGTGATTATAGTCGTTTCAGCAAGAAAAACAACTACAAAATACGTTTTACAATACATAGTTAGCAAGGCTTCGCAACCTAAAATCAATCACGAATTACGGATACCCTTTGCATTTTGAGGTTGGATAGCGGAGATGTCGAAGTCCAATCCGGATGAGCGCCCAGGTTGGAATCAGCCTATCGGGTGCAACCTCAATGCAACTCCAATTGGTTGGAACTGCGCCTGTGGTGGCTATACCTGCTTTGGACTGGTTGCGGTCGATGGGATAGACTGAGCGTCAGGCAGTTTCCAGCCAATGGACCACCTAGGGACCTCACCACAATGTTGCAGATCAGCACCGGAAAGTTCTTTAAAGGCGAAGCGTACGAGACGCTACGGCGCGCGATCTATTACACGAACTACCGAATATTTCGGGAAGACGAGCCTATCGAAACACAGGCGGGCTCGCTCCAGTCGGTCATCGGCGCACATGGACTGGGAGCGCTCACCTGTGAGATCATTGAACGAATCGAGAAGATGCCCGGTGGCCCGTATTCCGGCGAAGTTATCGCGACAGGCGGCGATACGCTGATCAATGATTTTGCAGCCATTGTTTCCTTCGCTCTGAACGTCACTTGCACGGCCGATCTCGAACTTGCGCGCCGCTTGGTGGCGAACGAGCGACCCAGCCTTGGCACGGACTTGGTGCCTCAGAAATACGTACCCCGAATGTTTGATCACGCTGTGGACTGGCAGCCGGGAGATGCCGAGGACCTCCAGCGTTTTGTTTCGGACCTTATGGCGCTGGAGCGCAAGAGCTACGAGGGGGCCATGCGGGCCATTCGTCGCTATGTCATCGGCGCGCATCGTATCTCGGATGACGTTAATCTGGCCTATGCGCTCTTTGTCATGTCGATTGAATCGCTTGCGCAGAAATTCGATGGATTTGAGCCTGCGTGGGATGATTACGACCAGAACAAGCGGCAGCGTATCGACGAGGCACTTGGAGAAACCCCCGAACCCGTCGCAAACAAGGTGCGCGCTTGCGTCCTCGCCAACGAACATGTGGCCATTGCGCGGCGCTTCCGTGAGTTTGCCCTTGCGCATGTTGGCCCCGGCTTCTTCCGCGAAGAGACACAGACGGCCGTCAATGCCGTCAGTCGGCCCGACCTTTCAATTGCACTCAAGCAGGCTTATTCGATCCGCTCAGGCTACGTGCACCATCTCAAGGATATTCCTCGTCTTCTCGTCGGGATTGACGGCTTCCACGAGACCATGCTGGTCGATGGACAGCCCGCCTTGACCTTTGCTGGTCTTGCGCGTGTGGCGCGTCACGTGATCAAGACATTTGTGGCGCGGGCGCCGAAAACGGAAACGGAAGAGTTTGACTGGAGGATGGATTTGCCAGGGAAGCTGACCATGCAGATGGCGCCCCAATATTGGATCGGCAATCCTCAGGGTTTCGATGCGACCACCGCTCAGCAATATCTCGTTGCTTTCGTTGGACAGGTTGTCGACCTCTTATTGCAGCCGTCAGCGAAGCTAACGGACATCCGGCCTGTGCTGGAGAAGGTTGAAGCGCTCGTGCCTGGTTTGGCAAAGCCCGCCCAGCATTTACCGATGCTGGCCCTTTATTTTCTTTTCAACGTCTTCGCGCCGGAGGATTTCCGCAGCGCGGAGTACCCGAAGCTTATTGAAACATACAAGAGTGATTTTGAGACGCCTTCCATTATCAGTTTGGCTGCGCATCTGTTGACAGACCAAAATCCGGACTGGCCCTTGCCGGTGATGGAAGAGCTTTACGCACGCTATTTCCGTGAGCGCCATTACGCCAATACATTGGATCTGGGGCGGATACTTGAAGCAGCATTCACACTGAGGCTTGCGGAGCAAAACCGCGCAGCGGGCGATTTCACCCGTGCGAGGGAACTCATAGCCTTTGCCGTCGAAACTTGTCCGGGGCATGTGGGTTTGCGGAACTTTGAAGCGTTGAGTCAGATGGACGACCTGACTGCGATCTGTTGGCGAGCAATTTTGCTACCGGCGAAGACGTCACTCGGCTAAGTGTTCGGGATGTATCAATAAGAATGGTCCGAAAGTCGTTGGCCTCGACAGCGTCGGCTCGACGGCAAAGGGTCAATCCCTTAGCGACCGCAAACACTTGCGGTTTCAACCGGTCGATGCAACATACTAGAATCTGCGTAAGCAGAAGAAGGAGTGTTGCAGATGAAACAAAGACCACGGATCTATTACACGGAAACCCAGAAAGCGCTCATGTGGGACCGCTGGCAGAAAGGTGATTCTCTCCAGCAGATCGCACAGTTGTTTGATCGAAACCACTCATCAATACAAGGAATTTTTGTCGAGAGTGGTGGGATACGACCAGCCCAGCGACATCGTTCGAGATTATCCCTGACCTTGGCTGAACGCGAAGAAATATCGCGTGCAGTGGTAGCGGGTCAGTCGATTCGCTCGATTGCGACATCCCTCGGGCGTGCACCCTCGACCATCAGTCGCGAGATCAAGCGCAACGGTGATCAGGAATGCTATCGGGCGAGTCAGGCCGACCAAGCTGCTTGGGATCGAACGCTTCGCCCCAAGACCTGTAAACTGGTGGAGAACAGAACATTGGCGCGCATCGTGGCAGGCAAGCTCCAATTGCAGTGGGCACCGGCGCAAATTGCCGGATGGCTGAAACACACTTACCCTGGCGACGAGAGCTATCAGGTGTCACACGAGACCATCTATCGCAGCCTCTTCATTCAAGCCCGTGGGGCGCTGAAGAAAGAGCTGGTGCAGCATTTGAGGCGCACACGAGTCATGCGCCGCTCGCGCCATCATACGCAGAAGACAGATAATCACGGCAGAATTACTGATGCGGTATCGATCAGCGAGCGTCCGGCCACGGTAGAGGATCGAGCGGTACCCGGTCACTGGGAAGGTGATTTGATATGTGGAAGTGGGAACAGTCAGATTGCAACCCTGGTCGAACGTCATACACGCTATGTGATGCTGGTTAAAATTCCCAGTAAAGATACCGAAACCGTCATCAACGCGCTGATTAAACATGCGCATAAGCTACCGAACGAACTCTACAAATCACTGACCTGGGATCGGGGCAAGGAGATGGCTGACCACACGCGATTCACGCTGGCAACCGACATCAAAGTTTATTTCTGTGATCCGCAGAATCCTTGGCAACGTGGCACGAATGAGAATACCAACGGATTATTGAGACAGTACTTCCCAAAAGGAACAAACTTATCGGTGCACTCTCAATCGAAACTCAATGCGGTAGCCCGTAGACTGAATGAACGTCCACGAAAGACGTTAAACTTCGAAACACCGGCTGAACGGTTTAACCAATGTGTTGCATCGACCGGTTGAAACCGCACTGCATTGCCGTCACTGGCCTTTCGTTGTCCACCTTATATTGCGCGCTACGGGCCGCTGGGTTTCCGTGCCGGGCAACCAAGTTTTGCACAAAACGGCTCAGTTCCAAGTCACTGTTGAAACCTGGTTTCCAACCTCAAAATGCAAATAGCCCAAATATGCAGCCAACACGCACTACGAAACAATTCGTAAGCTACCTGCACCATACAGTTCCATCATTCACGGAAAATCTTCGTCAGGGGCGTGATGGGGATACCCATTTTCGTAAATTGAATTACAACAATTCGGGGCTTGTCAGCGTAGCCTTAGATCGCTGTGTGCCCGGACGGTGACGTCAGCCGGTGGCGGGTTTCGATTGGAATCACTGGCGGGTTTGGTGTTGGAATGAGTGGCGGAATTCATTGGAATACGCACGAAGCGAACTGGTTAACATCTCCTGCTGGAATAAGTGACCATGAATGACGGAATACGCAACCCGTGCGCGGTGATACAATAACACCCATCAAGACACGTCAAGTAGGCAGCGTAGGGTGGCAAAGCTCCGCCAGCCGCACCTACGCTAGAAACTAAGCGGATTGCAAATCCGCCTATCCCAGTTCGATTCTGGGTCTCGCCTCCAAATACCCGCCCGGGTGGTGAAATTGGTAGACACAACGGACTTAAAATCCGTCGCTTGGGTAAAACCAGCGTACCGGTTCGATTCCGGTTCCGGGCACCAGTAACGCGGCTTCTAAGCCATTCAGGCATCTTTCTTCTCATCACCTGTTTGGCCGGCCGTAGCCAAATCGTAGCCTACCCCGACAGAATCCAACCTTGCAGCCGCTTGAGCTAAATGGTCAGGCGCTACATGCGCATAACGCTCAACCATTGCCGCCGTCTTTCAACCCCTGTCTTCAGCATAATCATGCGGCGGATGTTCAATCTTGCAAAAAGCGGGCGCTATTCAATGCCATTGATCCATGCCGTATCAGTTTTTCCACCACTGTGCAATGATATTCCCCACAGTAGGACTGACCAGATAGCCATATGAGCGATGACAATCAAGACCTTCATCACTGCGAAACACGTTGTAGATTCCATGGCTATAGTCCTCAATGGACGTTACCAAACCCAGTTCCAGCATTTGATGAATACTTTCCTTGAATTTGCTTTTCAGTGCGACAAGGTCACCCCCGGCTAACAAATTTATCCAGTGGCGGATCAGATCAGGATAGCTTTTGTCCCCCCTGGCCATTCATACCCAGCAAGCGATGTTTCATATAATGCATGCCCAGGGGACTGCCGAGAGTCAAAAAATCCACCTTGCCTTTCACCCCTTCCTGACGTGCCAGCTCCCATAATGTATCGTAGGCAATGACGGAACCGAGACTATGCCCAATCAGTAGCACATCATCCTGATTCTCAAGCATGGGGCGAAGTGTCTCTTTTAATAAATTGCGAACTTCACTGCCAACACAATCGGTATTATTGAAGTAGCGGCTGATTTCATCTGCGGTATTTCGTACCACTTCAGGAAGCAATGGTATGAGCAACGGAATGTCATCCCCCATGTTTAACAGGGCGCGGCTTAGCCAGACATTCCATGAATTGGCATCCCGAATATCCTGCTCGGTTGGATCATGCTTGTTGATAAGGGCATCAACCCAGGGTATGTCTTTGGTTATATCCTGACGCGAGTGATAATAAAGTTCGTTCCAGTTAACCAGATGGAATTGCGCATCGTTGTCCCGCAGGGTGCTGGCAACAGCGCTATCGGAGCGGCGTATCCCTTCGACAAGGGTGCGCCAGAGTAATTGGCGGTGCACTGCTTCCTCGGGATTGGGGTTCTTTCTCGGAACGAAGATTATTTGTTTCGTTGTCATGGCAGCTTTTACTTCTGATCAGCGTCTTTGTATTCATGGTGTCGGTGCTTTGCGCAAGCGCGGTCTGATTCCACCTTGCAACTAATTTTGTTCAGAGTTTTGGTACATATATTCCCTCGTCAGGGGCAGGGGATCGGCTGTTGTATTTTTAGCCTTGCACGCAAGCACCTGATAGATGTTTATCCAGCTGTGCGAGAACGCATGAGCGCTCCCGGCGAGATAGGCTTCCCAGATGCGAACCCGCCGCTCATCCGCGATGGCAATCGCGCGGTCGCGGT
>Ga0307377_10003222_pt1 | contig 18598 bp, 17 predicted proteins | sample TR3MG_FD_202535 | JGI IMG/M metagenome (GOLD analysis project Ga0307377, IMG submission 202535) | Soil microbial communities from Risofladan, Vaasa, Finland - TR-3 | ecosystem: Environmental > Terrestrial > Soil > Coastal area > Acid sulfate soil | place: Finland: Risofladan, Vaasa | collected... | reverse complement strand
TCATTTGGCCTAATTGATTGAAATCAGAAAAATAATCGCAAGTGCTTAGAGATACTCCCCTGTTATATGCCTCACTCAAGAGACCATAAACCTGAAGTGCATCTTTTTCTTTTTCACTTAATACACTAGTTGGATCTATCTGTGTACCTTCTCTTACTGCTTTAAGTTGGGCTTCTTGCATTTTCATCTGTAATTCAGATTGAACATAATCTCCAAGTTCTTTAGGCACTTCAAAGTCATAATTATGATTACCTGCAATACTCTTAACAATTTCTCCTAAATCTCTAAGAGGCAATACTGTTTTTCTTCCTTCAAGCTGTTTAATTATTGCTAAAGAAACATCTCCATCATTAATTGAAGGGAAACCAGCAACACAATACTTATCAAATTCGCTTTTCTTTTGGTCTTGTAAGCCTTTTCTAGTCTCTTGCACTTCCGGGGTATTCATATACCCAGAATAACCATTTTCTGCTCCACTAACAGCTAATTGACCATACAATGCTTGATTTTTTATAATTTGATTACTACCAAGAACTCCTTGTAAAGCTATATTTTCTAAAGTTGCTTTTGCAACACTGATTCTCTCTCTTTTAGCTTGTTCAGGTGTTAATTTTTTATCTGTCATTTTATTATATAAAATCAACAAATTAGAAGTTTATAAATCTTTCTATTATGTTACCTTTAAGAAGAAGTGACACTTATTGCTTAACCAATTCGTATGTGATTTTATTTTTTCCAGGGATTTTTGATTTTATTTTCTTTAAGATGCTTCTCGCAAGTCTAACTGCTTTTTCATTAGGGACGGCAACAAAGAATATTGGTGAACCAGCTTGAACAATTGCTGCTTTTCCTGCAGATTTCCCATAAGACAGCTGCATTCCTGTCTGCATTCTATCACTTCCAGCACCTGTAAGCATTTTATTCTCTCGTTGAATATGGTGTGGAAAAGGAATAATCCTAAAAAGATACTGGCCTGCAAGTGCTTCATCAAGTTTTTTATTGACGAATTGTCTACAAGCTTCCAATGCATTATGTCTTATCTGAACTTTTTCCTTAGAAATAAAAGTAACTCCATGCGGAAGTTTTCCTTCATTATAGAGGGTTTCAGAACCCATCGTAAATTTAACAATTTTCTGCTGAGGAACTGTTTTTACATAAGATTTTCCTTTTTTCTTGCTCACTCGTGTAAACGGAACAACTCTTTTCTTTGAATATGCTGATGCTTTTCTCAATCCCATTTTATTTTATCTCCACCTCTGTTGTAATTGCCTGCCCTGGAAGACCTTTTTCAAAAATAGCTCTTACAAGCCCATTGTTTCCGTGGGCAGAAGAGATTTTTCCCTTAATTATTTTCCCTGCACTAGACCTCCACTCAACATTTTTTCCTATAAATTGTTCTGCTTTTTTCCTATCTTCTGCACCAACATCTAACAAGAAATGTTTCTCATGGATTCTTTTTCTTCCCCTTCTAAATTGTATAACTTTACCTTTTACAGATTTTTTGGATTTATCCAAAGAAGCTTTTTTTTCTTTCTTTACTTCTTTTTTTAACTGCTCTTTTTCATCCAAAGCTTCTTCAGCCACAGCTATTTTTTCAGTAACCTTCTCCCCTTTTTCAATATCCTTAATAATTTCTTCTTTCTTTTCTTCAGAAATTTTATCTTTCATGCTAATTAATTAAGAAAATAGTTTTTAAAGGTTTTTACAGAACAATTTCAAAATTTCCAAGTTCTTTTTTCACAAGCTCGAAAACTCTCGGATAGATTTCAAGACCTTTTCCAGACTTTTGCTGACCAACATATTCTGAAACTTCTTTCATGCTTGAGTCTTCAATTTTATCAGTTATTTTTTTCACGTTCCCTCCAGTAAAGAGAAAGCTTGCTCCATTACAGTGCAAAAGCTCTGCTGTCATATCTTTTCCAACTTTTCTATATTTAAGCCGCATTCTTCCTTTTTCCATTGCAACTAAATCACTTCGCTGAGAATAATCTATAAGATCGTTAATCAATATCGATGCGTTTTTTCTCGTCTCATCGACCTTATGAGCATCTAGTTTTCCCCTCTTGAATTCTGCCTTTGCTTTTACAATGTTTTGAAGAATCCTTGCATGTTGTAAAGGGAACTTACCCTTTTTTACAAAATTTTCTTCAAATTCTTTAACAAGTGTTGCCTGGGCTTTTTTACCAAGAATAGCCTCGAGAAGACCAAATATGTCTTTAAAAATCTGGTCTATTGTTTTTTCTTGAGATCTTTTTTCTATCTGCTTTCTAAGTTCTTTAAGTCTTTTTATATAAACATCAGATTCTTTGATTAATTTATCAATTTCAGCACCTTTGATAGTTGTTTTTGGATTATGTTCATACGCCCTAAATAATTCAACAAGTCTTCCTAAAACAGCAATTTCAGATTTTTTCAAAAGTTTTTCTTTAGTCACAAAAATCTTTTCCATTAATTTTGGAGTTTCTTTATGTGTTGGTGGTGGTGAGCCAGAAAGCATGATAAGTGCTTGTGAAGGATTAAGAACCTTGTAATAAAGATCAATCATTGCATCTAAAAGTCTTCTCTCAATCATTTCTTCTGTTTTTTCAGCAGTTCTCATAAACATATCAATAGCTTCTGGAGATGGCTTTAATCTTCCCATTTTAAGAAGAGCTTTCCATGGAAGGAAAGTTCCTCTGTCATAAAGCGGAACACCATCACGAATAAAAGTGAACATAACTGGGTGCGCGTCTTTAACAGATTCCCAGAAATCAGTCAAAAGATAAACCTGAACATTGAGGATATCCTTCTTCACTCCTGCAAGAGCAGTTGCTTCTGCAATATACTGATAAATCATTCCCCTAAGTCTTTCTTTTAGTTCAAGCCTTGGCATTCTTTTAACATCTGTATCATTAATAATAACAAAAGAATCTACATCAGAAGTAGGTGTAACATTACCTCTTACAAGGCTTCCTCCAACAACATAACTAACAACATATTTATCAAACTTTTGAAGAACCAAAGATTTGTGAATTTCTGCAACTCTTAAAGCAGAAAGAATTCCTTTATCGTGAAGAGGAAAAGACATTCCTATAGCAGTTACAAGCTCAAATTTGCTATCAAGGCACGCTTCCCATACATCAATAGGGGTTTTTATATGAACCCATACGTTCTGCTTTGTTCTTTCAATTTCAGAGATAATTTCTTTTTTTATTTTAGGTGTTTCTTTGAATTTGTCCTCTGGAATTATAATATAAAGATGGACCTTTTTCTGAATTTTCTTGAATTCTTCCTCAGGAACATCTTCTCCAACTTCCTCTTCTATAAATTCCTTTATTGATTGAGGTGGTAAAATTCCAATTGCCTGAGTGAACGGATATTTCTTGATTATAAAACCTTTAAATTTGTCAAGATCCTTCTTTGTTTTTTCAAGCTCTTTCTGCATTTTTTCAGAATTCTCAGGAATAATTGGTTTTTTAGAAGAATATTTATTAATTTCCATGCCCGGAATGCTTTCTTCTGGTCTATTGTCTTTCTTCATTAGTGAAAAAATGAAGGAGCCATTTTTAAAACTTTCTAAAGTATTATTTGCTTGAATCGTCCCGAGGTTTCCATCCTAAAGGATTCTTATAATCATGGATTCTACTTTTATTATTAGATATTCCATATATTACAAAGAAATTTTTTGGGATTTTTTTAGCTTCTAAAATTGTATTAATTAAGCTGATTAAATCATTATTTTTAAGCCATAGCATTTTTCCTTCTAAACTTGTTGGTTTTTCATAGCCAACTGCCCCAAATCTTATGCAAATAACATCTAAACCTTTTTTTGCATAATTCTTTCCAAGTTTTTCTATCAAAACTTTGCTTCTTCCATAAGGAGTAATTGGTTTATGAACACGGTTAGGACTTAATAATTTATTTTCTTTATAATTTTGGAAGTCGTCTGCATGAACAGAACTTGCAAAAATTACTCGTGGAATTCCTTTTTCTAAAGCAGCCCTATAAATATTTTCCGCCATTAAAATATTGCTTGGATTAGATCTTTTACTGAGATAATTTTCTGTTTTAGTATCCCATGCAAGATGAATAATTGCGTCCTTTCCCTCAACAGCTTTAAGAACTTGTTCATAATTTCTAACATCTATCTCAGGCAAATCTGCAAGACTTAAACTATAATGGGTTTTTAATCCAGAAATTAAAATCTTTCCAATTCTTCCTTTAGAGCCAGTAATTAAAATCTTTTTCATTTTATTTCATTCTATGCGCGAACGGGGAATCGAACCCCGGTCTGATCGTTGGCAACGATCTGTTCTACCACTAAACTACTCACGCCTGTAGTATAGTGATATAATTAGATTTTTTAAAGATTATTGGAAAGCAGAGAGATAATTCAAAACCCCTGCAAAAGACACCCAAAGAAAATAAGGAATCAGGAGATAAGAAGATGGTTTATTTATTCTGCAGGTTACTAAAATCATTGCTAATATTGAAATCCAAAGAAGGACTAGTTCAAAGAAAGCTATTGAAGGATTTTGCAAACCAAAATAGATTACACTCCAAATCACATTCAAAAACAAGTTAGCTCCAAACACCCAAGCAATAAGACTCTTTTGTTTTTTATCTGAATTTTTCCACGAAAGATAAAGTGAAATACCGATAAGAAAAAATAAAATATTCCAAACAATTGGAAAAATCCAGTTTGGCGGAGTGATGCTTGGTTTAATAGACTCATACCAGGCAGAACTTGTCGCAGGAGACGTGAACAAGCTTCCTATAAAAGCCACTAGATAAACAATTACTAGACTTACAATAAGAATTTTCCAGTTTATTCTCTTTTTCATTTGAATATGGTCCGTGGAGGAATCGGACCTCCGCTTCTTCGGTGTAAACGCCAATAGCCTAAAGGCTCCTTTTTGAACGGGCAAAATATATTTAAGTCGAATTCTTTTTTCTATTAATTTACATTTATTACTTTGTCCTTACAAACTTATCAACATCCTCAGTATAAAATGATGCAAGTGTTGACCATTGATCATCAATTCCTTGATAAAAGTCTGTTCTCCCTTCATCAATAATCATCCCAGTTGTAAAAACAGTGTTTGGAACATATCCGTCTTTAGGTAATAATTCTCTAAAATCTTTTCTTTCTAGGAGAGTTGAACTAAGAGTCAATACTTTCCATGGTTCTTTCAAATCAAGAGTCATTAATTTAGTAACATATTTTGTTTTACCTTTTTCCATTGTTGTTTCGTGATATGCTTCAAGCCATCCATAGGGTCTTTTAACAGGAGGGCTTCCTGTTCCTGTCACTTTTCCATTTTCACTTAAAGTTAATCTATGATTTTGTCCCCAATGTACTAAGTCAGGGGAATAAGATATCCAAATTCCCGGCGTACTTAAATCAGAAAATGCATTTGGACGTATAAATGAAGTATATAGTTTCCCCCTTTTTTCTATCATTTCTGTTGTAGAAGGTGATGGAATTTTTTCTGGGAATAATACCACATCTTTTCCTCTTATTTCAGGACGAGGTGTGTTATCAAAAGTAACTCTTTCTAAATCTTTGGAATCTTTTATGTTCCTTGTAGATAATATCTGACTATTTACCCCAAATTCTCTATGGGGAGTTGCATAAGTTATAAAATATCTTCCATCTTCAAAAGGTGTTATTCTTACATCTTCAAGGCCAAATCTGTCATATTCCCAAGAAGGATAGATTATTGGTCCTTGCCTTCTTTCAGATATATTCCTATTTTCATCTAATATAACCATCCTGGGTAATGAAATGTGTCTTAATCTCTTATGTCCTTGTTTTGGAACAACTTCTTTTTTCCCAATTTTCTTTAAATCTTTTTTATCAATAATATCATAATCAATCTCTAGAGGAGATCCTTCTTTGTTATTAATTTTGAAAAAAGGCAACAAGATTTTATTGGAAATTTTTTTAGTAGGAGTTTCAGGAATTCTCATATATAATATAGTTTCTAAACCCTTATCGGTTTCCACAGAAGTAACTCCTGGATTGAATGCTCCAACCACTTTAAAGTCTTTTCTAAGAGGAGTATAATCTTTAGGTGATGCAATAATTTTTATTTCAAAAGGTTGGGGGGGTTTCATTTTTATATTTTAGAATTCTAAGGTGATTCCTTATCATCACCTCAAATTTACAACAAAAAGATATTTTTAATCTTTTCTATTTTTTAATATGGTCCGTGGAGGAATCGGACCTCCGCTTCTTCGGTGTAAACGAAGTGTTCTACCATTAGACTAACGGACCTAACTTAAAATAGAAGAATTCTGCTTTTAAAAGTTTTGAAATTACCTTTTCTTAAAAAGATTTTTATCTTTGAAAACAATCTCTGTGTGGGGATAAGCAATCTCTACATTTTTCTCTTTCTTTATTCTATCATAAATTTCTTTTGTAATATTACTGGAGATTTCATAAATTAATTTTGCTGGAACATAAAACAAAACTCTTACTTCCATAGATGCCTCTTTCATTTTAACTCTTACCCTTATTTCTTGTTTCTCTTTTTGGAAATAATCTTTTACAAATTTTTTAGCAGAATCTTCAGCAATTTTCATAGCTTTATCCATGTTGCTTTCGTAAGTTACATCAACAGAAACATTTCCCAAAATATAATCATCAGTTAAATTATAGTTTATGATATTTTGTTCAAAAAGAAGATAATTAGGAATCATAACGTTTCTTCCAGAAGGAGCATCGCTATTAATCAGGCCCCCAACCTCATCAATATAAATATGTGTCAAAGAAATATCATAAACATCTCCCCGAATATCTCCTATAACTATCCTATCTCCGATACTGAACGGCCTTTTAATTACAACCATTATCCAGGCAGCAACTCCAGTTATTGGTCTCTGTAAAGCAAAACCCAATGCAGCAGTTAAAAGACCAACAACAACACCTAATCCAGTCCAAGAACCAATATATGAAAAAAAAGCTATAAATAGGATAAAAATAACAAAAGCTATATTCAAAATTCTCGTGAATATTTTTACATTTGAAATCTGCTTCTTGTTTTTTGATTTTTTCAAAAGCTTTTTTTTAACAATCTTTAAGGAAACATTAAACAAAGAAATAAGGAGAATAACAACGATTATTGTTATGATTAAAGAAAAATCAAATTTCACCAATTCCCCCAGTTTTAAAAAACCCATTAGTAAAAGATAGGGGCCTTATTTAAAAATATTTCCTAAAGAAAACGCCCTGACCAGGAATCGAACCTGGGAGTCCCGAAGGACCAAGATTTCCAGTCTTGTGCAATACCACTATGCGATCAGGGCACATAATTTATTCAAATAAGAAATATATAAAATTAATCCTTCATCTCGATTTTTATGTTCACGTTTTTTGGAATCTGCATTCTCATGATGTGATGAAGAACTTTTTCATTTGCAGGCAAGTCTATGAGCCTTTTGTGGATCCTCATTTCAAAATTATCAAATGTTGCTGTTCCATCACCACATGGAGACTTCCTCGTTGTTATCTTGAGCTTTTTTGTAGGCAAAGGAATCGGACCAGAAATATTTATTCCTGATTTTTTTGCTATTTCCTTGATAGAATTACAAATATTATTAATCATTTCTATATCTGTGCTGTTAAGCTTAATACGAACTTTTGGCATTTTTATGTTGATAATTTATATTATAATAGGATTTAAGATTTATTTTTAAATGTTGTCTTTTAAAATTATTCCATCGTTATGCGAAATAAGACTAAATTATCAAAAAAGGTTTTTCTTAATTCGTTAAAAACCTTTTTATACTAAACTTTTTATTACTATATATTCAATAAAAGAGGAAAATGGCCGAAGTATTTATACAAATAAGTTTTATCATTCTTGTTGTTCTTGCTGTAGCATTTGTAATGAGATTGCTCAAACAGCCCTTGATTGTAGCTTATATTCTTTCAGGAATTATTGTTGGACCTTATTTTCTGGGAATCCTACCAGGAGTTGAGGCAGTTAAAACATTCTCAGAGATTGGAATAGCGCTTTTGCTCTTTATCGTAGGTCTTCATTTAACCCCTAAAGTAATAAAAGAAGTTGGGAAAATTTCTCTTTTGACAGGACTTGGACAAATATTTTTCACAGCAATAGCTGGTTATTTTATTGCACATCTTTTAGGATTTGGCGCTATAACTGCCCTCTATATCGCAGGCGCACTTACATTTTCATCTACCATCATCATACTTAAGCTCCTTTCTGATAAAGGAGATTTAGATAATCTATATGGAAAAATTTCAATTGGTTTCTTATTAGTCCAGGATTTTGTTGCTATACTTGTCCTTATTGTTATTTCTTCTCTTTCAACAGGAGATAACTTTGTTGGAACTATTGGATTGACTCTTTTAAAAGGGGCCTTACTAGTTGGAATCTTAGCACCGATAAGTATTTTTGCACTTCCTAAATTACAAAGATTTTTTGCAAAGTCACAAGAGTTTTTGTTTATCTTTTCTGTGGCATGGGGGCTTGGAATGGCCTCGTTATTTTATTTCATAGGCTTATCTATTGAAGTTGGGGCATTAATCGCGGGTGTTTTGCTTTCTGTCTCCCCTTATCATCTTGAAATGAGCTCAAAACTCAAACCCTTGAGAGATTTCTTTATAATCTCGTTCTTTTTGCTATTGGGGGCTCAAATAGCAATAGGTAATGTTGGCCCACTAATCTTTCCTGCTATCGTATTATCATTATTAATTCTTATTGGAAATCCTTTGATTGTCATGATATTAATGGGGCTAGAAGGGTTTACTAAAAAAACAGGTTTCCTTGCAGGACTTACTGTTGCACAGATAGGAGAATTTTCTCTGATTGTTGCTGCACTTGGGGCAAAAGTAGGACACATTCCAAACGAGATTCTTTCTTTAATAACTCTAGTAAGCATTATTACAATAGGTATTTGCACATATATGGTCCTTTATTCAAATAAAATATATAGATTGATTTCAAAGCACCTTTCAATATTTGAGAGAAAAAATATAAGAGAAAAGAGGAAAATAAACAAAAATGTAGATGCTGTTTTGTTTGGCTATAACAGAATAGGATTTGGTATCCTTACCTCATTGAAAAAGATAAAAAAGAGGTATCTGGTTGTTGATTTTAATCCAGACGTAATTTCTGATTTAAAGAAATTAAGAATTCCAAGCGTGTATGGAGATATTGATGATGATTGTCTTTTGAGAGAACTACCTTTAAAAAATTTAAAACTTGCAATATCTACGATTCCTGATTTTGACACCAATGAACTTCTTATTGAAACAATAAAGGAAGAAAATCCAAAAACAATAGTCATTGTAAGAGCGCATACAATAGAAGATTCTATGGCACTTTACAAAAAAGGAGCTGATTATGTTTTGACCCCTCATTTCCTTGGGGGAGAATATTTGGCAAATATGTTAAAAGAAATAAAAACAGACGAAGAAGGGTATAAAAAAGAACGTGAAAAACATATAAAAATGCTCACGGAAAGATTCAAAAAAGGTCATGAGCATCCAGAAGTCAAAAAAAATTAACTTTGTTCTTTTACAACCTCTTCAGGCGGCTGGACTTCTTCAATCTCAAATACATTAAATATAAATTCAAAAAATCTTAAAATTATTTCAAGAAGGATTATAAATATGAGGTATGTTACTATTCCTTGGAAAAAAGAGGATATTTCGCCTAATCTCGATGACACCCTCTCCACAATATTAGTAAAAATATTTGGATTTAGAACAGAAACTGCTAAAAAAGTAAATGGAAGAACTTTTGCCAGTTCTCTCGCAAGATTTTCACCGTATTTTGGAAGATAAGAAGACATCCTAATAGCAGCAATTGCAATTGCAGATATGAAGAGAATAGTGCTTATCGTTACAGCTTCTTCTACAAATAGAATCAAGAAAAAAGTGAATATGAAATACCAGAAAAAAATTATAAATGGAATAAGGAAAATATATTCTAACAAATAAAAGCCTGCTGCAATTAATTTAGTGAAGAAAGGTTTGGCTGATTTGTTGTATTTATTGAGATCAAATTTGAAGATATTCTTAGTTCCTATGAATCTATAAAGTTTCCAAACAAAAACAGAATATATAACTATTAACAGAACAAGCAAAAATAGGTTGAGAAAGTTCTGAAGTAAAGGAGGCAATGCAGAAACAAAGTTCCCATACTCCCTAGCAAATCCAGAAAAAAAATCACCTATACTCATAAATAAATTTAGCTTTTGTTATTTTTAAATCTTTCAATAAATTTAAATATAATCCTTCTTTGTCTCAAATATGATTGATATAAAATTGGTGAGGGAAAATCCTAAAGTTATTAAAGAAAGTATAAAGAAAAGGCTTCAAGATGGAAAAAGCTTTGATTCTTTATTAAAAATCGATACTGAATGGAAAAAGGCGAAAAAAGATATCGATGAATTAAGAGGAAAAAGAAATAAAATAAGTCAGGAAATAAACGAGGCGAAAAAAAGAAACCAAGACATAAAGGTTTTTTTAAAAGAAGCGAGAGAAATCCCAAAAGAAATTCAGAAAAAAGAAACTCTGTTAAGGTCTTTAGAAGGAAAAAGACTTGAACTCTGGAAAAAAATACCAAACCTAATAGACAAAAGTGTTCCTGTAGGGGATGCAACAAAGAATAAGGTTTTGAAAAAATATGGAACTATAAAGAAAAAAAAGATTAAAGAAGGGCATGCAGAGATTCTTGAAAATTCAGAACTCATAGACACGAAAAAGGCAGCCCAAGTTACAGGTTCGAGATTTTATTATTTAAGAAAAGATCTCGTAAGATTAAATTACGCCATAATAAATTTTACACTTGATTTCTTTAGCAAGAAAAAATTTGAGCTTATTCAGCCACCCACTATGCTAAAAAAAGATGCCTTGGAAGGAGCAATAACTTTTGATGTTTTTGAAGATGCAATTTATAAGATTGAAGGAGAAGACCTATACTTAATAGGAACTGCAGAACATTCTATAAATGCCTTTAAATCCAACGAAATTTTAAATTTGAACGAGCTTCCATTAAGATTTGCAGGAATTTCTTCTTGTTTTAGAAAAGAAGCTGGGGCGCATGGAAAAGATACAAAAGGGATTTTTAGAGTGCATCAGTTTGAAAAAGTAGAGCAATTTGTTTTTTGCAGGCCTGAAAATTCATGGAAAGAGTTTGATTTTATATTAAAAAACTCGATAGAACTTTACAAAAAGCTCGAGATTCCATTTAGAGTTGTTGTTTTAGCTAGTGGAGATACAGGGAACACTGCAACAAAAACAGTTGATCTTGAGGGGTGGTATCCTTCTCAAAAAAAATACAGAGAATTAGGTTCATGCAGTAACTGCTTAGATTATCAGGCGAGAAGAAGCAATATAAGATTTCAAGAAGGTGGAGAAATAAAATTTGTCCATACTTTGAATAATACTGCTATTGCAACAGAAAGGATGATGACTTGTATTGTAGAAAACCATATCCAAAAAGACGGCTCAATTAAAATTCCTAAAGCACTTCAAAAATATATGAATAGGCAAAAAATCATCAAAAAAAAGAAAAAATTATAACTCCACATATATCTTTTTAAACTGTAATTTTTAACTTTGAACATGATACAATCATTAGAAAATACATTGGGTTTGTTTGGAGAACTATGGAGATTACAAAACCTTATTCCAGAAATAAAGTTAGTTCTGCAATATTTCAATAAAGATAAAAATCCGAGGCCAGTTTTAGAAAAAATTTTCAATACTTCAAAAAAGAATCCAATATTAGATAATCTATTGAAGGTTAGTAAAACATATGAGATGATTTCAAGAGTTGAAAAAAGAACAGAAGCAAAAGGATGGCATTATGCATGCCAAGAAGCTGTAAAAGAAATGGGTGTGAGCTATAAAATAAAGGGTATAGAAAATATTCCTGCTAAGGAGGGTGCTTTATATGTCTGCAACCATCCTTATGGTATTGTGGACGGGGCTATATTATTTGGGGGGTTGAGTTCTCTTTTAGAAGAAAAAGGGAGAAAATTGAAAGTAATTGTAAGAAACCACTTAAAATTTATTAAAGGAATTGAAAAAGAAGTTTATTTTGTTACTTCAAAAAAGAAAAAAATAAATTTAAGCTCAATTAGGGGGGCTTTGAGACATCTTGATAATGGAGGGGATTTAGCATTATATCCATCTGGAAAAGAGTCTAAAAAAAACCTTAAAGAATATCCTTGGAATAATGGATTAGAAACTTTTATTTCTCATTCAAATTATGTTGTTCCAATGTGGTTTTCTGGTCCAGATCATGCAAAAATATATGATTTGCTTTCAAGATTTAAAAAAACAGAGAAACTAAGAAGTATTTTTTCATTGAGAGAAGCTTGGAATAAAGAGGGTAAAACAGTTGTACTAAACATTGGAAAGCCAATTAAATCATCAGAGTTAAAAGAAAGGAAAGATATTCCGGAAAAAGGAGAATATCTAAGGAAAATTGCAGAAACTCTAAAAATAGCGATTTAATAAGATTTAAAAATTGATTCTAACATAATTATAATATTGCCTCAATGGTCTAATGGCTATGACGCTAGCCTGTCGCGCTGGAGACCCGGGTTCGATTCCCGGTTGGGGCGTTTTATACCACAATATCAGTTAATTTAAATATATAAATTTCTAGAAAAGAGACATGGGACTATTTGATTTGTTTAAAAAATTAGCTAAACAGAACAAATTTGAAGAATCTGTTACTAAAAAACTTGCTTTTTCTGACATTGAAGATTGGATTAAAAATAAAATAAGAGAAAATGAACTTAAAGAAAAAGAAATCATTGATTCTGTTAAAAAAAGGATTGACTCATTTGATGGAGAACTTAAAGAGAAAATAATTGTTTTGGGAAACTTTGATGTTGAATCAAAAAAAGCACAAGATGAATTAAAATCTGCTGTAAATGAAGGCAGGAAAAAATACATTGAATCTCTAGAAAATTTTATGGAAAATTTAAACAATATTGAAAAAGAAGGTCTTGGAGAATTTATTTCTTATGTAAACAGTGTTTTTTTAAATTTTGATAAAAAATCACGTATGCATTATGAAAGAACAACTATTTTAATTGGAAAAGAGGCAGGAATTATAAGAGATAGTTTAAAGATTTTTTCAAAAGAATTGGCAAGAATTTTTGATGAGAATAAAAATACTGCAGATTTATCAAAGTCACTTGCTTTTATCAAATTAAAACTAAATCAAATAAACCAGCTTGATGAAATTCTTGAAGAAATTAAACAAAAAATAGAATCTCTAGAAAAAAAGACTATTGATAAAAAAGAAAGGGAAAGCAAACTTCTTGAAGAAATTGAAGAAATCAAGAAAGATTCTAGTTATTTAGATTATTTAAATGCCCAAGAAAAAATCAAACTTCTTGAAGAAGAAATTAAAACAGAGATTCAAAATTTAAGACAACTTATTGATTTTAAAGCCTTAGCTAATTTTTATCATATTTTTGAGAATGAAATGAATACCATAAAAGAGCATAAAGAAGATTTTGAGGTATCTTTTAGAAAAGATAATGGATTAAAAATTTTAAATCTACTAGAGAATTCTAAGTTAAACAACAATGAAATCTTAGAAAAAACAGAACATATTAAGACTAAAAAAGAAGAATTGAAAGAAAATAAACAAAAAACTATGGGGAATGAAACACAAAACTTAAACTCAGAAAAAACAAGGATAAGCAGGGAAATTGAAGAATTAATTATAGAAAAGGTGAAAGAAGAAAAAAGGCATGAGAAATTAAAAATAAGTAAAGAAGAACCAATTAGCATATTAAAAAAAGAACTATCTAAATTAAATGTTGAACTTATTTAAAAGAATAAAATTAATGTTTTTCTTAAAATGAATTAATCACTTCGTTCAATTTTGGAGTACTTATTCTATAGTGATAACATACCAAAAGATTTATAAATAATTTAAAATAGAATTCTACATGGTCTTGTAAGATTTTTGCAAGAATAGGGGTGATTGGAGATGGAAAATGAAAGATATTCCAAAATTTATTGGGTTAACCCCTATCAAAGACAGAACTTACACCTTAAATCAAAAAGGATTAAGAAAAAATAGTTGTGAATACATTGTTCTTCACTCAACTGGAAAACAAAGGTTTGCAGATGTTTTAGGTTGTCATCTAAATAATGGTTGGGATGGAATAGGGTACCATCTTTTTATTTCTTCAAAAAATAAAGTATTTCAAGGGAGACCCTTTAATCTAGAGGGTGCCCATGCCCTGGGTTTTAACACAAACTCTTTGAGTTTATGCATTTATTCAAATAACAGTCTTCCAAATAAAAAAACCATTAAAAAAGGAAGGGAAATACTCAAAGGATTACAAAAACACCATCCTAATTCAAAGATAATTCCACATACTTTAGCACAGATTATTTATAATAATAGACTTTTAAGAAACGCCAGTTTGGATTTTCAATTTCCAGAAGAAATAGACGTAGCAAAAAAAGGCAGATTTGAAGAAATAAAATTAGAGATGACTAATTTAATAAATAAGTTAGAAAATTCAAAATATGAAACCCTTAAAAAACATTTAAAATGGTTTAAAAATTGTCCAGGAGAAATGTTTTATTATTTTATATAAAAATGGTAGAAAGATATATAGGAATAGAAAATGAATTAATCAGTTTTAAAAGGGAGGAAAAGATAAATGCAGGAGAATTTTTTTCTCATTTAAAAGAAGATTCAGATTATGAAAAAACAGAGTCTTCAATTAGAACAACTACCGGCCATGGATATTATGTTGATGGTAGCGAATTAGAAATATTAACCCCTCCAGTAGCAATTAATAAGGGTTTTGCTACGAGATTAACTGATTTACTTATGATTGGGAGGGAAAAAGTTATAAAATCAACAGAAAATATAAAACATACTAATTATTCTATGCATTGGAACATAACAAACACAAATAAAAGGACCAACTATCCCCCTATTTTTCGTGAAGGAATAGTAGTTCCATTTCATTTATTTGGTCTAACCCCTTTATCTAATGGTCTTAAGGTTCAATTAAAAGGTGAGCCCAATAGTAGATATGAAATTCGTGGTGATTCGTTAGTTAATGAAAATCAAATAAAAGCAACATCCTTACTCATCGGAGCATATTCTTATGCAATTGAAAAAGACAATAAAACTCCCTTGCCACTAAGGGAGAGATGGCGAAGTGACGAAAATGCTTTATTTTTACCTGATGGAAGACATGATCAAGTGAGTATTTTTTATGATGGTTCTCAAAAAGAAATTCCAGTTCAACAATATCTAGAACTATTTTATCATTGGATTAAACCTTTTGTTTCAAAATTAGGAACTAAAAAAGAAATTCAAAATTTAGAAGATTTTATTTCAGGAAGCGCAAGATTAGAATTTGATGATTTCAAATATTTTGCAGATTTATGGGGGAACGGTTGGAAAAACCAAGGGGTTTATTTACCCTTTAATATAAAAAATTCCACTAGGCCAAATCAAGTTTTAGAATCAACCGGGGAAAGGGAGCTTCCTTTAGAAGGAAAACTTCTTGGAGAAATTGTGAAAAAAGGTGGAATTAGAAGCATTAATTGGGGTGTCTTAATAATAAATACAGAAAATGGTCAAGAAAACATACATGGGATAGAAAATATATATCATTTTGCAAACAAATTAAACCCAAAGTTGCCTAAATTTAAACCAGCTTATAATCCAGAAGAGAACATAATTCCTAATAAAATAAGAATAGATAAAATAAAAAATATCTTGGAATATAATCCAAATAAAGATAATTCATTGAACTTAGAATCCAATAGATTTGCAATAATTAAAAGACACCTAACTCCTGATTTTAAGGGTGGAAGAATTGATAAACTCTTAGGTAAGGCATTGATTTGTCTTTTAACAGGAACTTTGTTAGGTTGGGCAGGACAATGTACATATCATCAAATTGATGAAAACAAAAAAGCCGATTCTATAATAAAACAAGAAAACCCAATTTCATCCCAACAAAATCTTTATGATTCAGAATTAAAAGATTTAAATAAGAAAAAGGAGAACCCAAATGCCCGGTAAAATAATAAAACAATTGTCTTTTGGAAAAAATAAAAAAAATATAGGAACGCTCGGTTTAAAAGGGTTGATTTTTTTAGTTGCTTGTGGATTATTTTCAGACGCGATGATAAAAAGATGGGATAATCATTTAAATCACAAAACAGAAAGGGTGCTTGAAAGAATTATTCAAAAAGATATCAAAGGATATGCAAACAATTTCATTTTTGAAACCTTGAAAAAAAATCCAAATATGATAGATAGACTCCCTAATGAATATCATGTGTTAAAAAGATTAGATAAGGTGGTTTTTGGAGAAGAAAGCACAAAAAAAGAAAATCCAAAAGATTTAGAAAGGAAATTAATAATAGAAAGCGAAAACAGGATCGCATTTTCTGATAATCCAAATAAACCTTATTTTAGTGACTCTAGCATAGAAAAGGGCTCGTTCTGGATTTCTGAGATAAATTCTATATTTGACCCTTCACAAGGCACACTTTATAAAATAAATGAAAAAGATCAAACTCTAGAAAAATTCATTGATAAAGTTAAGCAAATTTCTATTTTATCTGATGAAGCTTATTTTATTCAGGGCACGAATTTATTTAAAAGAGATAAAGAAGGAAGAATTACTAAAGAACATGAAGGGAAAAAAAATATTAAATTCTACAAATTAAATAACACTCCTTTTGGGGTTCTTTTCGAAAAAGGTGTTAATCCTATTTTGATAAATAGCTCTAATCAAGAGAATATAAATGAATTAGGGTCTATAGTCTCAAAGATTTTATCAAACATGGAAAAATTTAAACCAGATGAATTTACTAAATTAATCTATGAAAAAGAAAGTATATATATAAATAGAGACTATCAATTAAGTATCTTTTCATGCGATGATGAAAAAAGAATAACTCTAAAAAAATATGATTCTCATGATTTCATTTTAAATGATGTAGATAATGATGGAACTAATGAAATTCTTACTCTTGAATCAAATGACCTATTTAGTTCTAGATATTTCTATTATAAATATAATCAGGAGGGGGAAGTTTTATCTAAATTAAAATGTGGAAATCCTATAATTAAGATTTCAGAGAATTATCAAACTGTTCAGAAATATTTTTCTCCAAATGAGTTTAAAAGAAAATTAAAAAAGGGTTTAATAAAAAAATGAGTTTAGTTTCTAGGGTAATAAATAGTGCACTGTTAAAAAATGATCTTAAATATGGAATAAAATCTCTTAGAGTTGTGGAGGGTATTGATGCAGATATTAAAGTAAGTGTATATGATATAAAAACAGGATTAAAAGCAAATGCTAATGGAAAAAGGACTGGTTGGGCTGCTTCAATTATTAAACTTCCTGTTATGATTTCAACATTGCAAGAAATAGAAAAAGGAAATCTTAGTTTAAATACAAAATTAAAAAAAGATAGTAAATACACATTAGAATATTGTGATATGATCTCAACCCTCCAAGAAGGAACACCTGTTCCAATAAAAACCCTATTAGAATATATGATAACTGCTTCAGATAACGAAGCTACAAATATGTTAGCTGATGAAATTGGAATTCAGAAAATAAATAGGTCTATGTGGGATTTAGGACTTAAAAGAACCATGTTAGGACATTTATTATGTCCAAATGTGCCAAGATACACTAGTAAATTTAATCCAGATGGAAGTAACATTACTTGCCCTAATGACATGGTTAAAATAATGAGACATGTTTATGATGGTTCTTTTTCAAAATTAAGCCCAAAAGTTAGAGAACTTTCTGATAAATACTTATCAAAGACAAACCCTTTCTACTTAAACAAAGGGGTTTTCAAGAAACAGAAAATAAAAGCTAAAGTTGGAATAATTTCAGATCCAAAAGACGGAAATGACACTCATGAAGTAGGAATTATTAATGATTATTTAATTGTGTGTATAATGTTAAACAAAATTAATCAAAAGAGGTTAAAAGAAAACAAAAGTAAAAAAAATACTTATTCTTCTTCATTAAATAATCTTCTTTATCAAAGTTCATATGTAAAACCAGGTTCTCTTGAAGAGACAAACCAAAAAAATAGCTGTTTAGATCTTTTCTTTGGACAAGAAGAATCATATTTTGATGATTTTTTTATGCCTTCAGGAACTTCTACTATTTTTAACGAATTAATGGATACAATTGGTTTATATACAAACAAAACTATTTAATCATTTCAGAAAACTCTAAAAAGAACATTTTATTAAATTGCATATGAAAAAAAAGAGTAAATTTTCCAAGAAGAATATAAAACATCACATAAGGCACAAATCAAGATTAATCCTTCTTCTTATTGTAAAGATTTTACTCATATTCCTAGTTTCGATTTTTGTGCTGGGAGCTATTTATTCGTTGCTCAAGGATGTTCTCGGAATAATTCCTGTATTTATTATTTCTTTTGCAATTGCTTCTTCAGTATATCTTTTTTTGGTTATAAAAATATTGAAATTATTCAAGTTTTAAATTTTTAAAAAAGACGTTATTTTTTTCCAAAACCTTTAAAAGAGTTTTTTTCTTGGTGTTCTTGTAACTAAATTTTGTATAGTTTTAA
>Ga0307377_10003221_pt1 | contig 18602 bp, 16 predicted proteins | sample TR3MG_FD_202535 | JGI IMG/M metagenome (GOLD analysis project Ga0307377, IMG submission 202535) | Soil microbial communities from Risofladan, Vaasa, Finland - TR-3 | ecosystem: Environmental > Terrestrial > Soil > Coastal area > Acid sulfate soil | place: Finland: Risofladan, Vaasa | collected... | reverse complement strand
GGCGTTCCTACTGACGTTCATCCCGGCCTTCGGCGACTACGTCAATCAGGAGATCCTGGGTGGCACCGCCAACACGATGATCGGCACAGTGATCCAGAACCTCTTCCTGATCGATTCGGATTACGCGGGCGGTGCCTCTTTGTCGGCGGTGTTGCTCGTCATCTCCCTGCTGGGAATCTGGTTGTACGCCCGATTGCTCGGTTCGCGCACCATTGAGGAATACCTATGAGCGTCGACGCGTCAACACGGGAGGTTACGGCACCGGCGTCGGGCGCGACGTCGCGTCGACCACGACACCTCGGCCGATTCGTCCTTCCCACCTATTCGTGGTTGGTGATCGCGTACCTCGTCTTTCCGATCGTCATCATGGTGATCTACAGCTTCAACCGCGTCACGTCGGGCCTGCAACTGGTGAGTTTCTCCTGGAACGGCTTCACGTGGCAGTGGTACCGCGAATGGAGCAACATTCCCGGTTTGACGTCGGCCTTCTGGCTGTCACTTCGTCTGGCCATCGTCAGTACCGTGATCGCTACGATTCTGGGAACGCTGCTCGCCATTGCTCTCGTTCGTTACCGGGGCAGGCGTTTTCGTGGCAAGGCGGGTTTTGAGCAGATCCTGTTCCTCAACATTGCTGCCCCCGAGATCGTCATGGGCGCCTCACTACTTGGCCTCTTCGTGACTTTCAACGTCGCGCGGGGTTTCTTCACGCTGGTATTGGCGCACGTGATGTTCTCGATTGCCTACGTCACGGTGACGGTTCGGGCTCGACTATCGGGATTTGACGTCGCGCTCGAGGAGGCGTCGTACGACCTCGGTGCCAATCCGCTCGATACCTTTCGACTCGTCACCCTCCCGCTCATCATGCCCGGCGTCCTCGCTGGAGCGTTGATGGCCTTCGCGTTGTCGATCGACGACTTCGTGACGTCGAACTTCGTGAGTGGATCGAGCGTGCCGTTCCCGGTGTGGGTCTACGGCGCGTCACGCGTGGGGACGCCGCCACAAGTGTTCGTGTTCGGCACGGTGATCTTCACCGTCGGAATCGCCTTTGCCCTCATGAGTCTCTTGGTGTCGAAGAAGAAGGTGTAGTCCACACCGTTCGTCGTGGGCGAGCACTTCCTGATGGAGTCGGGGAGGCGGGATTCGAACCCGCGGCCTCTGCGTCCCAAACGCAGCGCGCTAACCAAGCTGCGCTACTCCCCGTTACCCCGATCGCGATCACGCTTTCAGGAGTCTCTCCACACTACTTGGGCGAGGCGCTCGGCTCGGGTGCACGGGTCTCGAACGATTGCCCCGCTCGGGCGAGCCCCGAAGTCGTTGGCGTGCCTTGGGTCGCGACGACGCCGGAGGTCCCTAGTCTCAGAGTGACGATCGAAGGGAACCGTGGCCTACGACTGGATTATCGACGCCCTCGAGGACACCTGGCTGAAGATGGAGGGCGCGATCAAAGGGCGTGACGAACGTGATTTTGACGCCCTGACGGCGTGTCCGGGATGGAGTGTTCGTGACATCGTCAATCACATCAGCGGGGCGGAGCTGTTAATGGCTGGTGCGCCCCTTCCCGAACTCACGTCGCCGCGACCTTCCTACGTCAAGAATCGCCATGGCGAGGAGAACGAAGCCGTCGTGGCCAGTCGCCGACACCACAGCGCGAGCGAAGTTATCAGTGACTTTCGCTACGCGACGACGATGACGCTCTCACGTCTTGGTCGGCTCGATCTCGCGGCGTGGGAGGAACCGGTACGCAGTCGAAACGGGTGGCGACCGTTTCACCAGGTGCTCGAGATGAGGGTGATCGACAGTTGGATACACCTCCAAGACATTCGTGACGCATTGCTGGAACCGGCGGACGACCACGGGCTAGGCGAGGAGATCGTCATCAACCACTTCGAAGGTTCCATGCCGTACGTCTGGGCGACCAGAACACTCGCGCCCGAGGGATCGCTGTTGCGGGTCAACCTGGTCGGCCGGCTCGCTCGGAGCGTCCAGGTGCAGGTGCGCGACGGTCGGGGCGTCGCGGTGGCGTCATCCGACGAGACCCCCACGGTGGAGTTGACCACTGCGGTGGCGTTGTTCTGGCGCCGGATGGCCGGACGCATCAACGCCGAGGCGCTGGTGCGAGCGTCGGCCACGGACCTGCGCGGCGACCGAATCCTCGGGCGTCACCTGGCCGACGCGCTGTGCGTGCTGGACTGAGCGAGACCGGGGGCGACCCAGTAGCGGTAGGCTTGCTTTCCTTATGCGTGCCACTTCCTCCACCCTGGACAACAATCGAATCAAGCTCGTCGTCGAAGTCGACGAGGCCGAAATGGAGGTGGCGCTCGACGCCGCCGCCAAGACATTGGCCCAGCAGGTCAACGTCAAGGGTTTCCGCAAGGGTAAGGTGCCCAAGCAGGTATTGGTCGCCAATATCGGCGGGCCCGCGGTGTTGCGCTCTGAGGCGATCCGCGAGTCACTGCCCGACTTCTACGCGAAGGCCATCTCCGAGACTCTGATCGATCCCATCGGTCAACCCGAGGTGACGATCACGGGCGGTGAGGACGAGGGGGTCCTGGTCTTCGAAGCCGATGTCGAGGTGCGCCCGGAGGTCACCATCATCGGCTATGACGCACTGCGCGTGACCATCCCGTCACCGGTCGTGGGCGACGACGAGATCGAGGCCCAGATCAGCCGCTTCCGTGAGACCGACGCCGTTCTCGAGGACGTCGATCGACCGATCGTCGGAGGGGACTTGGTCAACATGGACATCCGAGCCGAGCAGCCTGGCTCTGACGCGGAACCCCTTGAGATGAGCGATTTCATGTACACCGTCGGCTCTGGTTCCATCGCTCCCGAGGTCGACGACCTCATCCTCGGGCTGCGCGCCGGCGAGGAATTGGTGGTCACCGCGGGCGCGAGCGGGGGGCAGAACGTCGTCTACACGATGCAACTCAAGCAAGTGAAGGAGCGCATTCTTCCCGAGTTGACCGACGAATGGGTTGAGGAGAACACCGATTGGCCCACCGTCGACGAGATGCGCGATGCGGTGCTGTCGCAGATGAGCAAGATGAAGGTCGTCGAAGCACAGATGTCCCAGCGCGACGCCATGTTGGTGGCCCTAGGCGACTTGGTGAACGATGACCTGGTGCCCGAAGTACTGGTGGAGGCGGAGGCCAATGACCGCATGCACGACCTGGGCCACCGTTTGGCCCAGCAGAAGATGGACTTCCAACAGTTCCTCCAGGCGACTGGGCAGACCCCCGACCAGTTGTTGGCCGCCGTACGGGTCGATGCGCAGCGCGCTGTGAAGATCGATCTCGCGCTGCGAGCGCTCGTCAAGGCCGAGGGTCTGGAGGCGACCGAGGAAGAGGTCGACGAGGAACTGACCAAGACCGCTGAGGCCATGGATCTCAAGAGTGACGTCCTTCGTGAGAACCTCTACAAGTCGGGTCGCGTCAAGTCCTTTGATGCCGAGGTGGCCAAGATCAAGGCGAACAAGTGGTTGAGCGAGAACGTCACCTTCGTCGACCATCTCGGCATCGTGATTGACCGCGAATTGCTCCGCGAGGACCAGTCCGTCGAGATTGACGAATAAGGTAATAGCGTGAACGAACATTTCAGCGCCCAGAACTACCTCGTGCCTACCGTGGTCGAATCTTCGAGTCGGGGCGAACGGGCCTACGACCTCTACAGTCGCCTCCTCCGCGAGCGAATCATCTTCTTGGGCACGCCCATCGACGACACGATTGCCAACCTGATCTGTGCCCAGATGCTCTTCCTGGAGTCGGAGGATCCCGACAAGGACATCAATCTCTACATCAATTCACCCGGCGGCGACATCACTGGACTTCTCGCCATTTACGACACGCTCAAATACATCAAACCCGACGTGTCCACGTTCTGCTTCGGTCAAGCGGCTTCGGCGGCTGCGGTGTTGTTGGCGGCGGGTACCAAGGGCAAGCGCTTCGCGCTACCGCACGCGCGGGTCCTGTTGCACCAGCCCTGGGGCGGCGTGGGCGGCCAGGCCTCCGACATCGAGATCCAGGCTCGTGAAATCTTGCGCATGAAGGACATGCTCAACGCCATGTTGGCCACCGACACCGGTCAGAGCGTGGAGCGAATCGCCAAGGATACGGACCGCGACTACATCATCGGTGCTGACGAAGCGGTGCAATACGGCCTTATTGACGAAGTTCTGCTGGCTCGTCCCTAGGTGCCCTTTTTCGGGGCTGGCGCCTCGTAGGATGGTGGGAGCGAGGGAGGTGAGCGATGGCGAAGTTCGGTGAAGGCAACGACCTGATTAAGTGCAGTTTCTGCGCCAAGGGTCAAAAACAGGTGAAGAAACTCATCGCGGGTCCGAGCGTCTACATCTGCGATGAGTGCATCGACCTGTGCAATGACATCATCGCCGACGAGTTCGGTGACCGTCCTGAGTTCGTCCTAGAGGACCTCCCGACTCCGCGCGAGATCACGTCATTCCTCGACGAATTCGTCATCGGCCAGGTCGACGCGAAGAAGATCCTCGCTGTCGCGGTCTACAACCACTACAAGAGGATCCAGGCTGGCCCCCTGCACGAGGACGACGTGGAGGTCGGTAAGTCGAACGTGCTGTTGCTGGGTCCCACCGGTTGCGGCAAGACATTTCTCGCCCAGACACTGGCGCGAATGCTCAACGTACCCTTCGCGATCGCCGACGCGACGGCGCTGACCGAAGCGGGCTACGTCGGCGAAGACGTCGAGAACATTCTCTTGAAGTTGCTGACCGCAGCCGACTTCGACGTCAAGCGTGCCGAACGCGGCATCATCTATATCGACGAGATTGACAAGATCGCGCGGAAGGCGGAGAACCCGTCGATCACCCGTGACGTCTCGGGGGAGGGCGTGCAGCAAGCCCTCCTCAAGATTCTTGAAGGGACGGTGGCGAGCGTCCCGCCTCAAGGTGGGCGAAAGCACCCCCACCAAGAATTCATCACCATCGACACGGCCAATATCCTCTTCATCTGCGGAGGCGCCTTCGCAGGCCTGGAGCAGATCATCGAGCGTCGATTGGGCAAGAAGTCGATGGGATTCAACCAGCCCGTTGAGGCGAAGCGTCACGGCGACGTCGAGCTATTTCGCCACGCGCTGCCCGAGGACCTGGTCAAGTTCGGACTCATTCCTGAATTCATTGGTCGTCTTCCCATCGTGGGGGCAGTGCAGCAGCTTGATCGCGACATGCTGATTCGGGTCCTCACTGAGCCCAAGAACTCGTTGGTGCGACAGTTCCAGCAGGTACTGGCCCTGGATGGTGTGGAGCTCGTGATCGAGCCCGATGCCCTCGAGGCCATCGCCGAATTGGCGATGGAGCGTCAGACCGGCGCGCGTGGACTGCGCTCGATCCTCGAGAACGTGCTCCTCGAGCCCATGTACGACGTCCCTTCGCGCGGCGATGTCGAACGCTGTGTGATCAGTGCCGACACGGTGCGTCACGGTGCCGAACCCACCTACGACATCAGAAAGACGCGCACTCGACGCGCCAGCTAGTCGTGCGCCCCACTACGTACGACGACGCGTTGGCGTGGCTGGAGACCCACGTCGATTACGAACGACTGGCCCCCGGGCGGCGAGAGAATCCCACACTGCAGTCCATCGCCGATACGCTGGCGCTCTTCGCCGATCCGCATCGCGATTACCCCATCGTGCATATCACGGGTACCAACGGAAAGGGTACGACCACCACTCTCACGAGTGCCCTCTTGAGCGCCACGGGACTGCGGGTGGGGACGTTCACCAGTCCTGATCTCCACGCCCTCAACGAGCGCATCGCCCTCAATGGTCAAGCGATTGACGACGACGACCTCACGTCGTTGCTGGGGCGACTCTACGACGCGGAGAGGGTGAGTGGAATCGTGCTGACACGATTCGAGCTGCTCACGGTCGGGGCACTCCTGTACTTCTCCGACGAGGGGGTGGACGTGGCCGTCGTCGAAGTGGGGCTCGGTGGCACCTGGGACTCCACCAATGTGGTCGACGGCGACGTCACTGTGTTGACGAACGTTGATCTGGACCATACCGCCGTTCTCGGTGACACCATCGGCGCCATCGCCCGCGACAAGGTCGGGATCTTCCGCTCCCAGGCCATCGCGGTGGTGTCGACTACGAACGCCGTCGTGCTCGAGATCGCGATGTCGCGCGCCCGCGAATTGGGCGCGACCCTCTGGACGATCGAGGAGTCGTTCTCCCTGGACCGCAATGACCTTGCGGTGGGAGGGCGGGCCATCACGGTCACGACGCCCTTCGCCACCTACGACGACGTCCTGGTGACGTTGCACGGCATCCACCAAGGGGTCAACGCCACCACCGCGATCGTGGCCGCCGAGGCGTTCTTGGGCCGGGCCCTGGGCGAGGACGTCGTGCGCGACACCTTCGCGCGTGCGGTCATGCCCGGACGGATGGAACTGCTCAGCCGTCATCCGACCATCGTGGTCGACGGAGCGCACAACCCTGCGGGGATGCGTGCCTTGTGTACGGCGCTTGACGGCGCCTTCCACGTCCTCGGGGAACGCCGCTGCGTCCTGGGGATGCTGACGGGCCGCGACGTCGATGACATGGTGGCGCCCCTGGTCTCGCTCGGATTCACGGAGTTCCACTGTTGCGCTCCGCACTCTCCGCGGGCGATGGATCCGCATCTGGTCGCGGAGGCGGTGCGTCGAGCGGGGGGAGTGGCCTTCGAGCACTCGGGCGTGTCCTCGGCGCTGGCCTACGCCCGTGAGCACTCAGGTGATGACGATCTGATCGTCGCGGTGGGCAGTCTGTACCTCGTGGCGCAGGTTCGTGCCGACGTGCTGCACGTCACCACCCGCCACCAGAACTAACACTGGTAGATTTCTTCGTCGTGGAAAGAACCCTGGTCCTGGTCAAACCCGACGGCGTCGAACGCGGTCTCGTCGGCGAAATCGTGAGTCGGCTCGAACGGCGCGGATTGCGGCTCGTCGCGGCCCAATTGAGAACGCTCGACCGTGCGACGGCTGAGCATCACTACGCCGAACACGTCGGTAAGCCGTTCTACGAGGGTTTGGTGGCGTTCATCACGCGGGGCCCGGTGATGGCGATGGTCGTCGAGGGGCCCGATGACACCTGGCAGGTGGTTCGCACCATGATGGGGCCGACGAACCCAGCGATGGCCGCACCGGGGACCATCCGGGGCGATCTGGGCCTCGAGACCCAGCAAAACCTGATCCACGGCTCGGATTCGGCCGAATCGGCGCTTCGTGAGATTGCGATTTTCTTTCCGTCCCTAGGCTGAGGACACTTGTTTGGTGTCCGGCGCCTCCGTGCCGTAGCCTTGTGGGGGTAGGAGAGCACTAGTCGGGCTCTCATTAAGGGTTCTCATGGTTGATTCTCGCTTTTCACTGCTGGGCCGCGACATGGCGGTCGACCTTGGCACCGCGAACACCCTGGTCTACGTCCGCGGACGTGGCATCGTGCTCAATGAACCGTCGGTGGTCGCCGTGGACATCAAGGACGGCAAGCCGTTGGCGGTGGGCGCCCAGGCCAAGCTCATGATCGGTCGCACGCCGAGCAATATCCAGGCGATCCGGCCCTTGAAGGACGGCGTCATCGCCGACTTCGAAATATGCGAGAAGATGCTGCGTTACTTCATCCATCGCGTGCACCAGCGTCGATTCGCCAAGCCGCGAATGGTGATCTGCGTTCCCTCGGGTATCACTGGTGTCGAGCAGCGCGCCGTCATGGAGGCCGCGGAGTTCGCGGGCGCACGCAAGGCCTACATCATCGAAGAGCCCATGGCTGCGGCCATCGGTGCCGGTCTGCCGATCCACGAGCCCACCGGCAACATGGTCGTCGACATCGGGGGCGGTACCACGGAGGTCGCGGTGATCTCCTTGGGCGGCATCGTGACGAGTCAGTCGATCCGGGTCGGGGGCGACGAACTCGACGACGCCATCGTCGATTTCGTGAAGAAGGAGTTCCAACTCGCCCTTGGTGAGCGCACCGCCGAGGAGATCAAGATCCAGATGGGGTCGGCGTACCCGCTCGAGCAAGAGATGCAGGCCCAGATTCGTGGACGAGACCTCGTGACAGGACTGCCCAAGACCGTTGTCATTTCGACCGAGCAAGTGCGTCAGGCCATCGAGGTGCCCGTCCAGGCCATCGTCGACGCGGTGAAAGTCACTCTCGACCGCACGCCACCGGAATTGTCCTCGGACCTGATGGAGCAGGGCATCGTCCTGACCGGTGGTGGTGCACTCTTGAACGGCTTGGCCACCCGACTCGAGGTCGAGACCAACATGCCGATCATCGTCGCTAACGATCCGCTCAACTGCGTGGCATTGGGTAGTGGCATGTGCCTCGAAGAGCTTGACGTCTTCGCTCGCATGCTCAAGACGTCGCCTTCGCGCTAAACCGTGGCATCGGACCGTTCACGGCGCCGACTCTTCTTCACCGGAGTGGTCGGTACGCTCATTATCGTCACGGTGTACGTGACGGGTGGCGTGGTGGCGGGCGCCAAGAGTGCCGCGCACGCCGTGGTGTTCCCGTTCAGCTGGGCCGCCGACTTCGTTGCCCGTCCCGTCGGACACCTGGTCGCCGGCATGGTGAACTACTCCGACATCGAGGCCCAGAACAAGCAGTTGCGCTACCTGTTGGGTCGTGAGACCCTGCGCGCCGATCAGAACGCTCTCGCCGCCCAGCAATTGCGCCAATTGTCCCAAGCGTTGCACGTACCAGTGGCGGCCGCCCTCGGAACGCTGATCGCCCAGGTCACCATGATCTCTCCCACCAACTTCTCGGCGACCGTCACCATCGACAAGGGCCAAGACGAGGGTGTCATGGACGGTATGCCGGTGGTGGCCGATGGTGGCTTGGTCGGGCGCATCATCGCGACGTCCACGCACACTTCGACGCTGCGGTTGCTGAACGACACCGGGTCGGTGGTCGGGGCGACTTTCGGCAACGGCCAGACACCGGTGCTGATCTCGGGACAAGGCCTCAACAATCCCTTGAGCGTGACCGGCATCCCGGACACGGCCTCGGTGGGCGTGGGTAGCCTGCTCTCGACCGACGGACTCCAGGGTGGACTGTTCCCGGCGGGTCTGCCCGTCGGACGCGTCACGAAGCTGTTGGTCAATCCGGGCGCGTCCACGTACTCGGTCACCCTGACACCCACCGCCAACCTCAACAATCTCGCGTACGTCGACGTGGTGCTGTGGGAGCCTTCCACGTGACACAAGCCCGGGGTCTCGTCACGCTCGTCACCTTGATGGTGGTGGGGGTGCAGTTGGCGGTCTTCACGCAGTGGCGCTTCGCCGGCGTCGTCGTGATGCTGGTGTGGCTGTGGCCGGTGGCGGTGGGATTGACGGGTCTGACGTCCCTCGCCCTGTTCTCGGGCGTGCTCGCGGGCGTGCTCTTTGACGCGCAGAGCGCCACGCCCTTTGGCCTGAGTGCACTGGTGGGTCTGGTGCTGGCCTACGCGGCGTCGCGCCTGGGCAAGGAGGGGGTCGGCGATCTGGACTCGGCCGCGCTATGGGTGACACCCGCCCTGGCCGCCGCGGCAGGCTTCGTCGCACCACTGTTGTACGTCGTCAGTGGAGTGTTCGCTCTCGACTTCTCCCTCTGGCGCGGGAGCCTTCTCGATTCGATGTTGGTCAACGCCGCGGCGTTCTTCATCCTGGCGCGCCCGGTCACGCGCGTCGCCTTCGCGATGAGTGCTTCGGCGATGCGGGCGCGACGATGAAGGGTTCGTGGCGAAGCCGACCCACCGCGTCGTGGTTTCAGCGGATGTGGCGGCCGTGGGTCTCGCTTAACCCGTTTCGCGGTCGCGGTCGACAGATCAACGAACCACGTCCCGTCGGCATTCGAGACCTCGTGGCGTCACCCGAGGAAGTCCGCGCCCGGCCCGAGCGACGGTGGCGCATCATCGGAGGTTTCTTCTCGCTGTTGTTGATTCTTCTCATCGTGCGGCTCTTCATGCTCCAGGTTCTCGAACACAGCGCCTCGGTCGCGACGGTGAACTCCAATTCATTGCACGTCGCCACCATTCCGGCGTCGCGGGGCCTCATCGTGGACCGCACGGGGTCGCCGCTCGTGACCAACGTCACGACCACCGAGGTCCTGCTCTCGCGCCAGCAGGCCTACCTCAACCCGTCGGTGATCGGTGCCTTGGCGACCGTGACCAACCAGAGCGTCAAGACCATCCAGAACGATCTCACCAATCAGCAGTACGACCCGTACCAACCCGCTCCCGTGATGACCGATGCGCCCGCGTCGGTCGTCCAGTTCATCAAGTTGCACCCGGGAGAGTTCCCCGGCGTGAGCGTGCAGGGCGTCTCCCAGCGCAGCTATCCCTACGGCGGACAGACCGCATCGCAACTCTTGGGGTACGTCGGGCCAATCACCGGGGCCGAGATGGCCGCGAATCCTACCGCGGGCTACACCACGAACTCGGTCTTCGGCAAGACTGGCGTCGAGAACTTCTATCAGCAGTATCTTCGCGGCGTTGCAGGCACCACCACGATTGAGGTGAGCGCCCAGGGCAACATCCTGGGTTCAGTGCAGAAGACCCCGCCACAGCAGGGCGACACCGTGATCTTGAACGTCGACGCGGGACTGCAGAAGGCCCTGGATGGCTATCTCGCCAACGACGTCGCGATGGTGCGCCACACGGTCGACCCAACGACCGGCGTCGTTCCACCAGCGCTCAACGGCGCGGCGATCGTGATGGACGCGACCAACGGAGCGGTCCTGGCCATGTCGAGCTATCCGTCGTTCAACCTCAATTCCTTCGTCAACGGTCTATCCGAGTCGACGTTCAAGGGTCTGCTGAGCGATGGTGCCTTCACCAATTATCCCATCCAGGGTCTCTACACCCCCGGGAGCACATTCAAGCTGATCACGGCCACGACGCAAATGCAGACGGGGGTCTTTCCCGCCACGCAACTGGTGAACGACACGGGCTACTACACGGTTCCCGGCTGTCTGCAAGGTGCTCACGGCTGCGTCTTTCACGACGACCAGGGTCAGGGTGCGGGACTGGTGAACCTGCCGATGGCCTTGACGGTGTCCTCGGACTACTACTTCTACCAGCTCGGATACCTCTTCTGGTCCCAGCAGGCCAAATACGGTGAGACCCCCATTCAGAACGTGGCCCACCAGTACGGACTCGATCAGTACTCCAATATCGATTTGCCCAACGAGGTGCAGGGGCGCGTCGACTCGCCCCTGGTGCGCATCGCGCTTCATAAGGCCGCACCCAAGGCCTTCCCGAACGACACCTGGTACACCGGTGACAACATTGAGATGGCCTTTGGTCAAGGTTCGACGGCCATCACCCCGATCGCATTGGCGGACGCCTACGCCACTTTCGCCAACGGTGGCACCCGCTACGAGCCCGAGGTTGCCGCCGCCGTGGTGAGCCCGACGGGCAAGATCGTGGTGCGATACGGTCCGCGGGTTCTCGGCCACGTGAGCCTGCCCGCATCAGTGAGGGATCCCATTCTTCAAGGTCTTGAGGGTGTCGTGCAGAACCCCAGTGGCACGGCGTACGGTACGTTCCAGCACTACGCCTCGTTCTCGGAATCGGTCTTTCCAGTTGCGGGAAAGACCGGTACCGCGTCGACGGGATACAGCCCGAGCGGCCAGCATCTCGAACCTAACTCCTTGTTCGTCGGCTTTGCGCCCGCTAATGACCCCAAGTACGTCGTGGTGTGCGCAATCGCCCAGGGCGGGTACGGTTCCGACGCGGCCGCCCCGGTGGTGGCGCAGGCCTTCGACTACCTGTACAAACACCCCGTCAAGCCCGTCGTCCTCACCGTCAAGAACCAAGTGGCGCCGGTGACCACCACTACGGTCACCACGACGACCAAACCCGCCACCGTCACCACGACGACCGGGCCCGCCACCACGGCAACCACCGCCACGACGACCCCCGCCGCCACGACGACCACCAGGCCCCGCGTCACGTCAACCACCACCACGACCCCCGCCACCAGCACGACTGGCGCGACGACGACGACAAATAAGACCGGTTAGGGCACTTTGCGAGTAGCCTTGGTGTGTTGGGCGCGGCCGTTCACCAGACGGTGGCGCATTGAGATCGCAGTGACGACCGAGTGATATCGCTCCGTCGCCACCCGCAGTGAGGATGCAACGTGGTACACGCCAGTGAGGTAGCCCAGTTCCATCGGGCCGCTGGCACCGCGTCTTTGCCCGTCCAATACGAATATTTCCCTTCCAGCGTTGACGCGTCGATGACGTCTCACGAACTTTCCACGGGGAGATGCGCCCAGGGGCGCAGCCCCATCAACCAGAACTCAAGGAGTACCCGTCGTGAGCGACGAGACCACCACCCCCGCGTCACCAGCTAGTCCACGAATCGGCGATACCCGACCCGCTCCGCAGATTGGTGACACCCGTCCTTCGACGAGCCCCGCACGCGATCAGTCCACGGCACCTTCGACACCGAGTGGTCCTCCGGGGGCGAACCGTCGACGCCGTGGTGGACGTGGACGAGGTGGCCAAGGCAGTCAAGGACAGAACAATCAGGGTTCGCGAGGTCAGTCCCAACGGGGATCCACCGGGCAAGGCGGTCAGGACCGATCCAATTCCCGGTCCGTCGAGGCGCCGGTCGAGGCGTCAGCGCCCACGTTCGACGGAGACGACGCCAGCCGCGCGCGCAAGGGGCGTCGTCGGGGTGGCGAACGGCGCACGCGGGCTCAAGGCCGTTACCTGATGTGCGTACACACGGCCAAGGACGCGACCCACATCGCCACCCTCGAGGGTCGGACCATGGTCGAGTACACCGTGGCCAAAGCCGCCGATGAGACCAATCAAATCGATGGCAACATCTACGTCGGACGGATCCAGAACGTCTTACCCGGAATGGAACTGGCCTTCGTCGACATCGGCATTCCCAAGAACGCCGTGTTGTATCGCGGCGACATCTCGCTCAACGACGACGACATCGAAGGTACGACCTCCAACGACAAGCGCATCGAGCAGATGATCAAGTCGGGCCAGACCGTGATCTGCCAAGTCACCAAGAACGCCATCGGTGCCAAGGGCGCGCGGTTGACGCAAGAGGTGTCCCTGCCCGGACGTTTCGCGGTCCTCGTGCCCAATTCGAGCACCATCGGTATCTCCAAGCGCCTGCCCGATGGCGAACGACGTCGCTTGCGCAAGATCATCGACGACGTGAAGCCCGAGCGCCACGGGATCATCATTCGTACCGCGGCCGAGGGCGTCGCGGCGGACGACCTGGCGCGAGATGTGACGTCACTGTGTGAGAAGTGGGATGCCATCGAGGCCGAAGTGTCCAAGTCCAACCAGCCGCGTCTGGTGTACCGCGACCTCGACCTCGCCGTTCGGGTCCTGCGCGAGGAACTGAACGAGGACTTCCGCGGCGTCATCATCGACGACGCCGACCTCTTCAACAAGGTTCGCGATTACGTGCTCGCGGTCAATCCTGAACTGGCGGACCGCATCGAGTACTACGACCGTTCGACCGAGGAGCTTCCGCTCTTTGAGCGATACTTCGTGCACGAGCAACTTCACCGAGCCCTTGACCGCAAGGTGTTCCTCCCGTCAGGTGGGTCGTTGATCATCGAACGCACCGAAGCGCTCACCGTCGTGGACGTCAACACTGGCAAGAACGTCGGTACCACCAACCTCGAGGAGACCGTCTTTCGCAACAATCTCGAGGCCGCCGAGGAGGTGGCGCGCCAGCTCCGACTGCGTGACATCGGTGGCATCATCGTCATCGACTTCATCGACATGGAGACCAAGGCCCACCGCGAGGCGGTCGCCTCGGCTCTGCGCCAGGCGCTGAGCCGCGACAAGACCCGCACCCAGGTCTTCGACATCTCGGAGCTGGGTCTGGTCGAGATGACGCGCAAGCGGGTCAACGAGGGCCTGCTGGAATCGGTCTCTAAGGTGTGCGCGGTCTGCGACGGACGGGGTTTCGTCGTCGCCACCGGCCTCTAAGTCACGGCGGGTCGCCGATTTCGGCTACTATGGAAACCCTATGTACGCCGTCATCCGAGTAGGCACATCTCAAGAGCGCGTCACCGAGGGCCAATTGGTCCGCGTTGACAAGCGCGCCGAGGAGAATGGTGCTGTTATTGAGTTCGAGCCCGTGTTGCTAGTGGACGGGGACAGCGTTCTCGCTGGTCCGGCCCTAGAGGGCGCCAAGGTCACCGGCACGATCGTGGGCGTCGAGAGCGGCCCCAAGATCCGTGCCTTGACCTACAAGGCGAAGTCGATCCAGCGCAAGCGCTGGGGGCATCGTCAGTGGTACACCACCGTCGAGATCAACAAGATCTCCCAGAAATCCACCAAGTCGGCGAAGGCGGCCAAGTCCGCTGAGCCGGTCGAGGCGTAAGGAGCATCCATGTCAAAGACAAAAGGTGGCGGGTCGACCCGCAACGGTCGTGATTCCAACGCCCAACGGCTGGGCGTCAAGGCCTTTGACGGTACCCAGGTCAAGACGGGCTCCATTATCATCCGTCAACGCGGGACGCTGTTTCACCCCGGGCGCAACGTCGGCATCGGCAAGGACGACACCCTGTTCGCGCTGGCTGAGGGCAAGGTCAAGTTCGGTTTTCGCCGTGGCCGCAAGCTTGTCGACATTCTTACTGAGAGTTAGACAAAGCATCTCATCACGCGATTGCGAGAATCCCCGGGCCTTGTGCCCGGGGATTCTCGCGTGAGGCGAGCAATGTCACCCTGACGGTGCGTCGACCCACCGCGCGGAGTCGCGGCCGTGAGTTCGCCCGATGCCGCGTGCGTGACGGTGCCATCGGGCGCAGGGGCCAGGGGAAGCGCGAACTGCTCTTGTTGCCGCGGGGGGCCTCCGGCGACGACAAGGGTCCAGAATCGGACGGCGTGGCGGCCGTCGTCGGACGCTGAACTCGAGGGCGCCCACATCGCCGAGTGCCAATGTGGCGGCCGAAAATTCGAGTGCCGCAATGAAGTCAGGTGTCCGCGAGATGACCTTGTCGGATCACGATCCTGCATCTATTCGTCGGCTGGCGCGGATGAGAACTTCGACGAATCCTGGCCGACGGCGGACCGACGCTGAGACGTCCACCGCGCGCGCAGCGTGCGCGAGGATTCGTTCACTTCGTTGAGCGCGTGTTTCATTCGTCCGAGTTATAGTTCGAATCTGAGCGCCGGGAGGGTAATTGTCGAGACGCGATCCACCTTTGGGTAGCCATCTGGCACGACGTCCGCTCAACGCCCCGCCCTCGCAAGTGGCCAAGGGGGGTGCAGCTCTCGGACTGGTGGGACTCGTGGTCGCAATTCTCTTTTGGACCGGAGTTATCGGTAAGGGCGAGACTCGTGTCGACCCGTCATCTCCGTCGTACGTCAGTGGACGTCAATTCGGCTCCACACATTTCTCACTCTCGACCTCGCAGGGAGCCGTATGCAACACGGCGGACGCCGCCACGACCTCCGATCTGACCGAGTGGATGCAGGGGTGTCATGATGCGTGGGCCATTGCAAACTTTTCCAGCGGTGTTCGCAGTGGAGGTGGTCCCATCCCGTAGCCGGAGAGAACCTCGATCGAGGCGACACCATGTCGGTCGAGAGGTCCGCGAGGATTGAGGAAGAACGGCGTGGCGAGTTCGCGATGGGTCACTGGGATGCCGGGCCGGTACATCGTACGTCGAATCGAGATGCCATCGTCGTCCTCGAGGAATCGAGGAATCGAGGAATCGAGGAATCGAGGAATCGAGGAACTGCCGAATGCAGAGCGCGGGTGAGTATGCGCAGGCTGCGTAACCCCCCGTCAGCGCAACATCCTGGAACGGACCTCGATCCGGGGGGCTTCATCGTGGCGAAGGTGCCGTGGCGATGATGGTCACCGCCGATGGACGCACAAGGGATTGGGGACGTCAACTGCTGGGGACGAGGACCTTCGTTCGTAGGAGAGGACACGCCCGCGTTCGGTCTCGTTGTCTCACGACATCGGCCGTGTCTCGCATCGAGATGGGCGACGCGAGAGTCCTTTCTGAGGTCCGTGAACGGGACACTGCCACAGTGATCGCCCGGGGAACTGCGTGGCGTCCGGACGCATCCCGAGAACCATTTCACTGCTGGACAAGACAATGCCCCCTGAATCTCGTCCAGGGGGCATTGTCGTCACACCATCGATTCTTCTGCGCCACGCCAGTCGTACGTACTGGTGGTCGCCACGAGGTGTGCTCCGCGGCGGCGAGGGAACTAGCCCTTCACTGCCTTCTTGAATGTCGAACCGATCGACACCTTGGGGGCACGTGACGCGGCGACTTGGATCGCTTCGCCGGTCTGGGGGTTGCGCGCCGTACGAGCCTTGCGCTCGACACGCTCAAAGGACAGAAAGCCCGACAGCACGATCTTCTCGCCCTTGGCGACGTTCTCTACGACGACGTCCTCGAACGCGCGCAGGAACTCCGTCGCTGCGGCCTTCGTCGTTCCACTCTCGGCAACAATTGCATCTACCAACTCGGCCTTGTTCACCGGTCGACTCCTTACTCTTCGTTAATTCGGACTGGGAGAGTTCCCTGAACCGGAGCCATCTTTATCGCTAAAACGCTGAAATTTAGGGATTTCGAGCAGATATTTAGGAGGAGTCGCACTCACCGCTATGAATAAATCCTGACCAGAACGCCATTAGATCGAATCAATGACCGCCGGTTCGTACGCGGCTCACGTACGATAGGGCCATGAAGCCCATAGATCGCCAGCATTTGAGTGAACTACTGGTCCGCGAGCAGGATCACTACCGCCGGGAGAATCCTCGCTCCCTGGCCTTGCACGACGCCGCTCGTCACCTCTTCGCCAGGGTCCCGATGACCTGGATGAACAAGTGGGCCGGGGGATTCCCCCTGGCCTTCGATCAGGCGCACGGCGCACTGATCATCGACGTTGACGGACACGAGCTCGTCGACTTCGCCCTCGGCGACACCGGGGCGATGGCGGGACATTCCCCCGAGCCCCTGACGCGGGCCCTCGACGAACGCGTGCGGCGTCTGGGCGGTGTCACGACGATGTTGCCCACGGAGGACGCGGAGTGGGTGGCGCTCGAATTGACGCGCCGCTTCGGATTGAGCCAGTGGTCCTTCAGCCTCTCGGCGACCGACGCCAACCGGTGGATGTTGCGCTTGGCACGTCTGGTCACCCAGCGTCCGAAGATCCTGGTGTTCTCCTACTCCTATCACGGCACCGTGGACGAGACCTTCGTCATCATCGACGAGGGGGGCCGTCCGGTGCCGCGTCCGGGCAACGTGGGCGCGGCGGTCGACCCCACCACCACCACCCGAGTGGTGGAGTTCAACGACCTCGGGGCCCTCGAGAGGGAGCTGCGTCACGGTGACGTGGCGGCGGTACTGACCGAGCCCGCGCTGACCAATATCGGCATCGTCCTGCCCGAGCCGGGCTTCTTCGATGGCGTGCGTCGGCTGTGTGACGAGACCGCGACGCTACTGGTCGTGGACGAGACCCACACGTTCTCCGCGGGACCCGGCGGGGCCACGCGGCGCTGGGGCCTTCGACCCGACGCCGTGACCATTGGCAAGTCCCTCGGAGGCGGAGTGCCCTGTGGTGCGTATGGACTGACCCAGGAGCTGGCCGATCGCGTGATGGGCTCGCTGGCCAGCGGTGCCGATATCGTCGACGTCGGTGGAGTGGGCGGGACACTGGCGGGTAACGCGATGAGTCTCGCGGCCATGCGTGCCGTGCTGGGTGAGGTTCTCACCGACCAGGCCTTCGGCACGATGGAAGTGCTCGCCACGACCTTCGCCCAGGGGCTGCGCGACGCCATTGGCGACCACGAACTCGCGTGGTCGGTGAATCAACTCGGCACCCGATGCGAATACCGCTTCATGGACCCCGCGCCCAGGAACGGCGGGGATTCCGCCCGTAGCGCGGACGGCGAACTCGAGGACTATCTGCACCTCTACGGTGTCAATCGCGGCGTCCTGCTCACGCCTTTTCACAACATGGCGCTGATGTGTCCCGCCACGACCCACGAACACGTCGAGCGCCATCGACGGGTCTTTGACGCAGCGTTGGATGATCTCGTCGGGTAGGTCGCGGGGCCAAACCGTAGGATGGAACGGTGAGTAGCTTCGTCGATTCGGCCCAACTGCACGCCAAGGCCGGCGACGGCGGAGCGGGGTGCGTGAGTTTTCGTCGCGAGGCCCACGTCGCCAAGGGCGGTCCCGACGGTGGCGACGGTGGCCGTGGAGGCGATGTCTGGCTCGTGGCCGACCACAATCAGGCGTCACTCCTGGGGTTTCGCGACCATCCATTTCGTCGCGCGACCGACGGTCAACACGGTACCTCGAAGCGAATGCACGGCTCCAACGGGAAGGACGTCGTGGTGGCGGTGCCGGTGGGCACGCTCGTGTACTCCCAAGAGGGTGAGCTGTTGGTCGACCTGGCCGGTCCGGGTGATCGATGGCGGGCCGCCGAGGGTGGGCTCGGGGGTCAGGGCAACAACCGCTTCCTCTCGAACTCACGGCGCGCCCCCGCGTTTGCCGAGCAGGGCGAGGTGGGTGAGGAGCGCTGGTACAACCTCGAACTCAAACTCCAAGCCGACGTGGCGCTCATCGGTTTTCCCAACGTCGGCAAGTCAACGCTGATCTCAC
>Ga0307377_10003220_pt1 | contig 18602 bp, 19 predicted proteins | sample TR3MG_FD_202535 | JGI IMG/M metagenome (GOLD analysis project Ga0307377, IMG submission 202535) | Soil microbial communities from Risofladan, Vaasa, Finland - TR-3 | ecosystem: Environmental > Terrestrial > Soil > Coastal area > Acid sulfate soil | place: Finland: Risofladan, Vaasa | collected... | reverse complement strand
GCAATATGTAACATTTGATTGATTCTTCACGAATTCAATGATCTTCCGATAATCATCAATTTTATTGCAGACCTGGCAACCTGCCGACCAACCGCCAATGCGATCTGAATTTTTATCAGGCCCATTGATATCCCTTTGATCAGGATGAAAATTGATGCCATAATATCCCGTTGTGCGCTTCCCTTTTTCTTCACTCATGCGATCCATATCGCCATCGCGCCAAACCGTTATCGATGCGCCCAATTGCTTCAGCGCAGGGGTTTTTCCCAAATGCAGGCCATATTTCCAAACATCATAATAAATTCGATCAGCTTCCACAATGGCCGCGCCATCGGAATTATATTTTTTGAATCCACCCTGCAAAATGGATAATCCTGGATTTGTTGTGCCTGATGTTTCCATGATCAATTGATCCGAATGCATCAGATAAAACATATCATCGAATCGATCGGGATTATCTTCAGGATTCCGAATTCCGATGATCCAATATCCTTTCGGAATATATTTGAAATCCTGCAATTGCTTCACGCGCGCAATTAATTCCTTATCCACATAAAACATATCAAATTTGTATTTGGTAATTATTAGCAAACCACATCCGATCGATGGCGAATGATGTGAATTTGTGGCTTTTGATCAGCATTGAAATCACTTGCTGCCATTGATCCAAATATTTTGAATAAATAGATTGATATGATCCTGGATGCGATTCATCGAATAATTCATATATGAATGAAGCATTCACCAATTCCAAATCTTCAATAATATTCGAAGCTTCGCGAATGAATTTTCTTCGATTATGTCGATTATTCATATCGATAACGGGTACAATTGCATTCATCATCTGTAATATATATCATTTTGAATTCGAAGCAATGCTTCCTGATCTGCTTCCACTTTTTTATCAACTGCCTTTTGTACATGATGGCGATCAATCAAATGAAGCATTATGCGAATCAGATGCCCGAATATGGTTAATGAATTATGATAATAATTTCGCCCAATAATATATGAAATGTTATCATCTTCATCGCCAAAATCGATTCCCCCTTTCTTCCGCAGCGCAAAATTAAGCATCGTGGCAGATGAAGCATTTCCAAATTGATCAATGCTGATCGCTAATTTTTTAAACCAATCGCCCAAATGATTCAGGCCCGATTGCCATTTCAATGCAATCAGATAATAAATTGGATCAAATATGACTGAAAGAATTGCAAAAAATGAGGTGAAAATAATTGCTATAATCAGCAATGAAATCCCCTGCATGAACTTCACAAAATTAATTTTGAATATCTTTTTCATGGCTTTTTCTTTTGAAATAAAATGCCAAAATAGTTAAAAATATCAATATCGCCAAAATCCATTTCCACCAATCCGAATCCTTTGCTTCATAATATCTTATTGGAATTTTTCTTTCAATGATCTTTTCGATGAATATTGAATCGCATTCACCTTCCACAAATATTGAATCATGGATGGCATGAATCCTGATCTTCAATCTTTCTTTTTCAATGAATATGGTATCATGCAATTCGCTGAAATGAAAGATGGAATCCACCTTCACTTTCGGAATAAATTCCCGAATTGTATCATATACAATAATGGTATCCTGCGTATGCACAAAAGGAAATTTTTCAACTAATCTTTGATGCCTTTTTATTGGTGCGCATCCGAATCCAATAATAATAATTATTAATAAAGCAAGTTTTTTCATATATTTATTTTCGTTCCTGAAAGCCGCGCCATTGTTGCATTTCTGTTTTCTCAACTTTTGCACGTTATCCCCCCATAAAAGCGTTTCCCGTTCTTAAATCGAATCTTTTTCCGTTGTACCGGGTTTTGTTAAATGTCAAGTATTTTCTGAATTTTCTTTTTTTGGCCCTGCTTTTTCGATTGATTTTTGGCGTATATTTTGCCATGATGCCACCCCTGAAAGCACCAAAATAAAAGATAATAATTCGGCCAAAATCACTTCGCAATTTTTTGAATCTGCAAATCTGATAACAACATATGCAGCCAAAATCATCGTGAATAATGCCATGAATCTTTTTGATGATTCCTTCGAATTGCCCTGCATTAATTTGCCAAAAAATGATATGATCTGATTCATCATTTGCGCATAATTTTTTCCACCATGGATTGTATTTCTTTTACAATGCGCAATTCCATCTGCGCCATATTAGTTTCCAATTTTTGATGCCCCGTTACCATTTCTTTTTGAATATCCTGGATCACATGATTCTGATCATCGATTCTTTTATGAAGGGCCGCATTCATTTCCTTTTTTCTTTCCTTCAGATCTTCAATTTCTTTTTCCTGCGAAGCATTTGCAACTTCCCCCAAATCTAATCGGTTTTTTAGTTTATAATATGCACCCATTGCGCCAAGTAATCCACTTCCTGCGCCAATTAATACATCCAATCCGATCTGAAATTCACTGATTTGATCCATCTTAATATCCCGTATTTCCCCTTAAAAAGGTTGTTAAACTTGCCACCGAATAAACATTTGCCAAATCATCCACCCAATCCCCTGCAATGATTTCCGCTTCCGTAATTACATAACGAATTGAATTGATTCCGCTGATCAGGAATGCCGCTTCCTGGCTATCCGTACCCGTTACAATATTGGCATATAATGATACAGATGCAGGAAGGGCCAAAATCTGCCCATTTGCTTCAATTATGATATAATTCTGATCGCGGTAAATCTTTTTCATTTGCTATGAATAATACGTTCTTTGATTCTTTTTTCTTAATCCTACCACGCAGGTAAGAATTGCCAATCGCTGCCATCGATCCAAATAATCAATTTCGGGCGATTCTTCCACGATTACGGGAATATCATTGATGCGATATGAATGATTGTGCGCATTGTAATCGCTGATCCACATTTCATTTTCACTTAAAAGAAAAAGATCTGTTAATGGAAGAATGAAGCATTCCTGCAATGGATCGGTGCTGATTGTATATTGATCCAAATTTTCGCGCACCACTGATTTCACCACGCGATTTTGGTAAATCAAATTATCAATTTCCATATTCGGCTGCCGATCCCCGATGAATCCATGGAATCTGATGCAATCCTGCACATTTGCCCCCGTAAAATTGATTCCTTCGATTTCCTGCCGAAGATTATATTTCACGCGAATTCGCGCAGTTTCCAATGCATTTTCAGTTGAAAAGGGCATCAGATCATATTGCCCCCAAAACAAAGTTCCCTGAATTCCGCTGATATTATATTCGATTTCTAATGAATAGCATCCGCGGCCATCAGATGAAAGCACATCGGCCCATGGAATTGTAGCATAATATGCATTTGGCTGATTCGGGAATTCATTCACCGCAGGAATATATGAAGCAATGATTCCATTTTTCTTCAATACAAATGCAGCTGCATCGCCTGGGGATGATAATTTGATCCATGCTGATGTAATATCATTTTCCCATGTTTCTGATCCCCCTGCCAAAACTTTCATCGGGCAATCGCAGCAAATTTTGAATCCGCGATCAGGTTCCATGAATGTATCAGGCAATTGAATCGAATCATATTTCCTGAAATGCCGATCTTCCATCGGTATGCATATTGGATCAGCGCATGATGCAGTGGCAAAAAATTGCACAATAATATCATCAGGATTCTGTAAATCAATCCACTGCTGCGAAATTGGGCATCCGCATGGCGATTGAACTAATTCCCATAATATCTGCCCTAAATTCGGCAATAATGATGAACATTTTCCATAATTTAATCGCCATGTGCATCGGCCCGATTCAAGATCATAAAATGCGCGGTATAAAAAATAACATTCTTCGCCCCCGAAATTCCACTTCCAATATGGTGCGCCATTGAATATTCCATCAGCCGATCCAAAATTTGCGCTGAATTGATTTGATCCCCCTGCATCAATTAAAGAAACAGAAAAACAACAATCGCCAAATCCGCATGATCCCGATTCAGTATCAAATTGCGAAAATCCTGGGTTTACAATCCATGCAGGAATCGAATATGGAAATGGGCATTCTTCAATATTTCCTTTTAAATCTGCCACTGCATTCACCAATGATCCGATAATTGGCGAAATAGTCCAATTATCTGAAGCATCATGCCACATATAAAATGTTTGTGGCCCTAATCCATTGAAATCGATTTGAACTGAAAATGTAACATATCCATTTAACGTACCGAATTGAACGAATTGAGCCGTTTTGATGGGATCATCTGCCCATTGATACGTCAATTGTATGCAGCAAATTTCCGACATTTTTACGCGCTTAATTGATTAATAATAAAATCTTTTGCTGCCTGATCCATGAATGGCAATGATGAAGAATTGATTGCATTAATTAATGCCGAAATATTTCCCATTACATAAGCAAAAATGAATGCAGCGCATTCAGTGCTTAATTCGGTGATTTTTCCTTCTGCAATGATCTGATCATCGCCCAATCCCATGAAATAAGCCACAAATGCCATAGTAGATTCATCCAATCGATTCTGCCGCATCATATTCCTTTCCTGATATGTTATTGTTAATCCCATCTTTTAATTTTTTATTGAATTTCTGCCTTAACTGAATTGATATATACATCGCCCGTAAATGTATCCTGCGGATCACCTGGCCTGCGATAAAACTTTAGCGCAAATGGCGATCCTGCAAATAATTCCACAAATCCTGAAACGATAAAAACCATTGTTACCGAACTTTCTGCAAATGATGTTGATTGAACCTGCGAATTCCATATTGTTGAAGAATCATTTCCAATCAATCCACCAAAGCGCGGTTCCTGAACGCCTAAAAAGATTTTGAAATCCCCACCAACTGCCAAATATGTAACATTGATTGTAATTCGAAGCGATTGACCTGGCGTGTAATATTTCGGCATTGTGGAATTTACAAAACATCCATCGCTTCCCCCACCGCCTGCCAATGCCTGCGCGCGAATTGATTCATTAATTGTAACCAATGCCGAAGGGTTTACATTTTGGCCATTCCAGGAATATCCTGCGGCCTGCGACATATCAAACGCATAAAAGGAATCAATTGAACTTTCCGCGGCCTGAAATGAAATATTTCCTGCCCCATCCGTTTGCAATGTATCGCCTGGATTGCCATCTGCAATTGGGAATGTATATGCATCACTGAATCTGATTGCGCCCGTTGCCCGATTGATTTCAAATGCCTTCCCCAAAAGGATGCCTGCATCATCATATCGATATATGACGAAATTTGTTCCTGAATTTGCGCCTGCTTCCAATCCTTCAGCAACCCATTCCCATCGATCCACCCCCTGATCAGTGAAAGAAATTCCCCTTTTTTCGCCATTGCCTGCCAAAAATTTCATCAATGCTTCCTGCCCTGCATTCGCGCTGATTTCAATCAGATTTCCACCTTCAAATTTTGTTGTTCCTGCCAAATCCGAAATGAATAATTGAAAGGTATTCAATGAAAGGGATCGCGCAGCAGTCAATGATCCTGATGCATTATATATATTATCCCCCGATGGAATATCAGAAAGCAATGCAATCACGCCATTATTATCCTGAAATTGCTGATTTCGATTTGCAGATAATGCGCCCGTATCCAATGAAATTCGAAGATTGTCTTTTCGAACTAATGAAATATTATCTGATTTCAAAAATATCGGCCTGATCCCATCGATATCCGTATCCCCTGCTTCAATCAGGATCAATGCATCTGAAATCGATATTCGCCTATTCGTTGCCAAATCTTCGAATAATAGATCGCTGCCATTCAAATCCAATATTCGATCAGAAATCAATGATCCATCAATTGAATAAATATTTGATGCAGCTGCCCCGATCACTGCCTTTAATGTTGCACCGCTGATTTTTCGACTTTCAAATGTGGTGCCATTCCAATAATCCACATCATAAAAATCTTCATCATTGATTTGAAATGCTTCCAACGGGTAATTATGTATATTGCTCATATCTTTTTTTTATTAAATCGCCAAAGTTTTATCAATTGCAAAGGTAGTAGTTTTTATCGTTCCATCCGTCATTGTTTTTACCTGAATCGCATCGCCTGGGCATCCTTTTATTTTTGTTGTAAACTTCACGCCATTCGAAAGATCGATCAGATCAGGATCAAAGAAGCATTCCATTCGGGCCACATTTGGCGCAGGATATGTGATTGCCATCAATAATCCGCTTAATGGAAACAATGGATTTGATGTATTATTATCAAAATTCACGATTGTACTGCAAATCCATCTTCTTTCCGCTTCATATGGCTCAACGGTGATCATCCCCCATATATCTGAAGGATTCCATGCCTGCCCATTCAATAAGGTATGCGTACCCACTACGCGCATCAATTGGCCTTCCGTAACGATTCCCACATTTTGATTCGTGGAATCCACATATAATTCGATGTTTTGATCAATGAATGGATTTGAATCATAATCTTTAATATTGATATTTTCCGTATGCGTATATCCTAATCCTTCGCGCACCAACTGCAATTCGATTCGCACCGACCAATCAATCAAAAGATCATCATATTGAAGCCAATTTTGATCCTGATTCGGCCAAAAATCCACCGATGCGTTATTTTGCTGAAGCCAATATTTCCAATTAATCAGCCATGGCGCAAAAATTCGCACGCCATATTGCGAAGGCGTATCCAATGATGGATCAAGTTCCAAAACTGCAATCAATTTTTCCGATGTTCCAGGAAGCGTATTGATAACGGGAATCGATTCATTTAATAAATATCGCCCATCACCTGAAATCGGAATGGCTGAAAATCCAAAAAATACTTCCTGAAGCGTAAAATCATCACCCGTTGCCGAATTATATGCTTCCATCTTTATGCTGAAGGATTCATGAATCACATTTTTATCCATCAGGAATCGGCCCACATATGCGACATCATCTTCCGTATTGCATTCAAATCCACTGAAATTTCCTGAAATATCATTCACATTTTGCCCATGATCCAGGAATGCATATGATTGTTCCATAATTAACGGGCCGCCAACGGGTGGCGCGCACTGAAGCTGATCATCATGCACCAAAAGATTCAGATTTCCGCATCTGATCCATAATTGGAATCTGCGATCTGATGGATCGCGCGAATCCATGAAGGCCTGCATTGCAGGATTTGGCGTGAATGTTATATTGATTGATGTTTCTGATCCTGCCTGATTGAAGGAATTGATTTCAATTTCATATCCTGCGCCTGATGGATTCAATTCTGAAGAATAAGTGCCTAAAATTGAAGCATCCTGCGTTGGAATGATCATGGCCAAATTATACTGCGAAAATGATTGATTTTTGTAATATGTTACATCCTGCGAAAGATATGCTGATCCAATTCCAATATCAGCCAATGGCCCATCCACAATGATATCTGCAATAGTTGGCACGCAGAAATCCAATTCGCTGATCCCCTGGATCACTGAAGCATTATTCAGGCCCGTATTGAATGGATCATCATAATATCCCGTATCGCCATCCAAATCATATGTGCCGATCGTTTTGGCATATGGTTCCCCTGCAATTCGCGCCCATTCCGTTTTCATATACGATTTCAGGCACGTTGAACTAAAAAACCAACTGCCATCATCATACATTCCAGGATTCACGAATTTGATCCGCACTTCATATTTGAAAAATTGATCAATTGCCGTAACCCTGGTGATTGATGCTTCCTTCAGGAATCCCCCTGATTGATTCCCCAAAAGGATTCCATTGATTGATCCACCGATTCCCAATGCTGCGATCCCTGACATTTTTACGCGCGATACTTCAGCATCAATCAATGAAAATTCTGATCCTGCGCTGCCCGTTTTGGAATGATTGAAAAGAATATCCAATTCATCGCGCAGAATTGCATTATATGATCCAGGCGCATCCACTACAAACATTGAAATAAATTCCCCATTCGCGATATTGTACCAAAATGGCATCGGCCCGAAATCGGCCATAATATCATCACAATAATTGATATTTGACCACCATGTTTGAATAACTGCGCCCCCTGAAGAATGCAAATATATCACCACATTATCACCAGGCCTGAATCCTTCATCAATCCATGAAGTCGATGGCGATTGCACCTGATTCAATCCTGGATCAAGTACCAAAGGATTACCAATCGAACTCATTCGAATGGCTGCCCTGATATTCAGAATCGCTTCCGTTTCATCCCCTGCATTGCTGCGATAAAATAGGGTTGTACCTGAAGCAAAATTCGTGAAATTTACTGAATCAATTAATATCGGCATATTTTCTTCTTATTTCATTAATGGCATCCACATTTCCATCCTTCACTGATCGAAGAATTCGATTCATATCGGCCTGCATTGGTGCAACTTTTTTCACCATATCTTCAGGCAATTTTGAAAGATGATTGTCCATGATCTTCTTTAATTTCATGGTATCTTTCGATAATCTTTCGGTAAGTTTTTGAATATCATCAATGCCTTCCATATCTAATCATTTATTGTAATTACATTAGTTTTTCCATTTGCCCAATTGAATGGCTGCTTATATGATATCGTGGCCATCGATTGTTCATCTTTATATTGAATTTGAAGGATTTCGCATACCACGCCATCAATTTCTGCATAATTATTATTTAACAAAGTTACAAATTCTTGATCGTTCATTCTCAAAGGAACATTAATAAATACTTTGAAATCATTTATTTCAATTTCATTGATCTGATGATAGTTTCTATATATGCTTCCTGCGCTGATCAGATCAGCATAATTGGATGGCTGCTTCCCCCCAATCGTGTAAAGCATTTTTGTTTGTGAAAAGAATTGCTGCGATACTTGCATCACGCCAATTCGCGCTTCGATTTGCGCTGCAAAATTTCCATTTCCCCCGAATGCATTGATCACCCCATCCACCAATTCGAAAAATCCTTTGGCCAATTTTTCAAGCCAATTCAGGCCCGATTTCCTTCCACCCAATGCGAAAGGAATGCTGATTTCATTCAGGCCGCGAATTGTAACCAAATCAGGATTCGCCACATTTACAACTTCAGTGGAATATTCAGCATCATTTGGATCATAGAAATCAATCGTAAAAAGATCAGAATAATCCACCTGATATCGAATGTAATATCTTTTCCAAATATCTTCCGTATTATATCGGAATTCATTTTGCCGATCTGCCTGAAGATTCAATGCAGGAATGATTTGATTTGATGATAAATCCTGCCAATAATTTCGGATTTCAAATTGCACCTGCCCATTTAAAACTTTTGTACGCGCATTGAATTGATTTTCCAGGGCAGTCAATAATGATCCCAAAGTTGGCGTGCTATCTGCTGCCGATGGGTATCCCTTATTGAAGGCAAAATTCAAATCATTCTGAATAAAATCCCAAAATGAATCCTTTTGCTTCACCAATGGAACGGGAACAATTGTCAATCCGCTGATCCCATCCAAAAGCGAAGATGAAAAGGAATATCCCAAATGCGCGCACGCTTGTTCCAATAATCGCTTCACTTTAATTCCTTTGAAATATCGAACTTTCGGAAATATTAATTCGAATAATTGCTGAACTAATTTAATCAGGGCCACCAATAAAAGGGCCACAATAACCAACTGCAATAGGGCCTTCACGATTAATGTGGCAATTTCCGCAGGATCGGTTGTTACCCCTGCCCCAACTTCAGGCGTTACCGAATCAATGATATTGGTAATTGTTTGCGATAATGCAATGATTTGATCAATCGTATCTTTTGTAACCACATATATCGAAACGGCCAACCCGATCGCAGTTTCCACCTGATTATCAGGAATGATCACATATGGCACATCAAATGAATCAAAATTCACCCCTTTCGCAGCCATTAATTCAAATGTGATTGAATCTGCCCTTTCAAAGAAATTATCCTTCGCGAATCTTCTTTTGATTTTCACTTCGATTTCAAAATCCCTGAAAATTGTATCTGCCTGAAGATCGATATAATATTGAAGCGTGATCCCTGAATTCGTAATGATATTATATGGAATGCCTTCAAATGGGCCATATGTTGCCAAATGCTGCTGAATGATTCCCACTGCTTCACGCGGAAGGATTAATTTATCCGCATCGACTTCCAAATATTCGGGCCGATCAGTAAAATCCGATTGAATTCCGATATTCAATATGTTCCTGGGCGTTACTTCCACCCCATTAATGAAATGCTTCATGCTTTATTATTTATCCGATAACGATTGAAAACCACTGAATTTTTTTGCTGCGATCTTTTTACGATTGTCATTGTTCCATCAATGATTTCTTCCACCCTGATATCATTTTCCACTTTATTTTTTATCGTATTATTTAACTGATCTAATTTTGCAATCACTTCAGATGATTGCCATGGGCCGCCAATCTGCAATGCTGATTCCCCTGCATGAATCAATTTCCCTGCATGATATTGCTGCGCCAACGATGATAATTCCTGATTTGAAAGATTGCCGATCAGATCATTTTGCGCTTTTGGAATCACCCTTTCATTCGGATGAAGAATTGCATGGAATCCCCCTTTTCCATCCACGCCTTCGCCACGTTTGCCCGTATCTTCCACCCCTTCGAAAAATGTGGGAATTGATGAAATAAATTGGCGAAGCAATGTGATATCTGATATCGTTTTGGCCAATGGATTCTTCACATTTGGATCAGATGCATTCCTTTCATATGCTTCATATGCTGCCGCTGCAAATTTGATTCTTTCCTGCCGCTTTTGTTCCGCTGCCTTCGCTGCATTTGATTCATCAATTATCCTTTGTTGTTCTGCCAATGATTCCTTGGCATCGATATTCCCTTCCGCTGCCGCTTTGCGAAGAAAATCTTGTACCTTTTCCGCAGCTTCGATTTCCTTATCATATTGATCGATTCTTTTATTGGATTCTTCGATCATGATATCCGTAACCATTTTGGAGATTTCGATCCTTCTTTCCGCAGCTTCTTTTTCCTTATTTATGATATCATCATTTGATCCTTCATTGATTTCCCTGCGCAATTCTGCCAATCGGATTTCATCATCAATCGTTTCCAATCCCAATTTCTTCTTATCTGCAATCAGCTGAATCAATTGCTGAATTTCGAATTCACGCATTTCAATGGCGATTTCTTCCGATGTTGCCTGCGAATTCAATAATGATAATTTTTTCGCTTTGAATTCTGCATCATATGTTTCCTGAATTTGCTGCGCATATCTTTCGCGGATTGCCAATTGCCGCGCTTCACCATTCATGATGATCGAAATGATTTCTTTCATTGAATCAGCCATGATTTTCTGCCTTTCGCCTTCCGTTAATTCTTCATTTTGCAGCAATATATCCCTGCTTGTTTGAATCTGATCAATGCGCAAAATATCCAATTCTTTCATCAATGCTTCGCGCTTTTCCAAATTTTCGAATGTATCTTCAATACCTTCCAATTCAGCTTCCTTTTCCGCAATGGCTGCCGCTTTTGCTGATGTGATGCTTTTATCGCGCAATTCCTGCCTTTTTTCTTCATACTTTTCAGCGATTGCAATCAATTCAGCATCCAATGATTCTTCAATTTCGGCCATTAAAGTGGCTTTTTCTGATGCTTTTGCCTTCACATCGGCCAAATCTTCGATCCTTCTTTTTGCATTCACTTCAGCGCGCTTTTTTTCGCGTGCTTCTTCATCTGCCATTTGTGAAATTTGTTCATCTTCAATATCGCGCGCCAATGATACGATCTTCGATCCACCGCCACCGCCACCGCCACCGCCACCAGGATCAGGCGCAGGCGGTGTAACGCTTCCTGGCGTAGGCGTTCCCGTTTGGGCCATTTGAAGCAATAAATCCTGATATTCTTTTTCCGCTTTATTGAAAACTTTCTTCGCTGAATATACCTGATCAGACCAGGCATTTGTAATATCGACCAATTCGCTTTCACCCGTTGCACCAAAATATTCGAATAAATTTTTAAAAACTTTTTCGCCCATTCCTGATGATCGAAAATCATCTAATGCATCGGATGCTGCTTCATATTCGAATTCAGCAGTAGCCAAATTACGCGATGATAATTCAAATCGCACGCGCGCAGATTCAAATTCCGTTTTTTGCCTAATTTGGGCAATCAGGGCCTTTTGCGCTTCCGTTACCTGATCAATGAATTTCTTTTCATCCTGCAAATTCTGAAGCGTAGTGCCATAAGTTCCATTAATCTTATTGATCAAATTCAATCTTTCTTCCGATTCAGGTTTGGATTTTTTTAATGCTTCGAAAAGATTATTCACTTCCTTTTGTTCCTGCGCACTGCTTTTCGCCAAATCCTGCTGCGCCTTTGCCATTTCTTTGGCATTTTCTTCCGTTGTTTCATATATGGAATTTAGCTTTGAAAATGTTGCCACTAATTCCGCGACCATTACCAAAATAATTCCAATGAAATTCGATTTGATGGCATTTCCTACCTTTTGAAATCCTGCCTTCAATCCATTCAATGCGCCCTGCATCGCGCCCATGTTTTTAATGCTTGCCGCGAATGAAGATGCCAATAATTTATTCGCTGCCGCCTGGGCCAATGTAACGGCTTTATACCATATCCACATTTTACCAACTGAAATAATGGTATTTAATATTAATGATAAATTTTCAGCCAATGAATTGAATAAATCTTTCAGGGCCGAAGATGCGCCCCCTGCTTCATTTTGGCGAAGAATAAATTCTTCCCATGCCGATTTCACGCGATTCAATGCACCCCCCAAAGTATCCGTATTAATTGCTTGTTGTTCCGCTGCAATCCCCTGCGCTTCCATGGAAGCATTTAATTCATCATAAAGATCAATGTTTTGCAATAAAAATTCACCCGTTGCCAACGATTGCGCCCCGAATAATTTTGCCGATGCCGCTGCGCGCTTTGCAGGATCTTCAATTGCCCCCAACATTTCCTTGGTTTGAATCAATGCTGCTTTTATGTCGAATTGCCCATCCACGAATCCGATTCCTTCCTTTTGAAGATTAATCAGCACATTTCGAAAATCCGTTCCTGCCTTTTCCGCAGGTGCGCCCGATTTCGCAATGACTTCCAATGCAGCCGCAGTTTCCCTGAATGATAATCCTGCCACATTTGCAACCGTTCCTGCCTTTTCAAATGCTGCATTCAGGAAATTGATATCCCCTGCCCCAAATTTCGATCCTGCCGCCAAAATATCCACAAATGATCCTGCCTGATCCGCTGATGCCCCGAATTGATTCAAAGTATTTGTTAATGCTGAAGCTGCTTCAGGCAATTCAATTCCTGCCGCTTCAGCCAATTGGATGGCCGCTTCCGTTACGCCAATCAATGCTTCCTGATCCTGCAATAGTTCAGGTTTGGCCGATCCAATCAATTTGAATCCTTCAGCCACCTGGCCTGCACTTAATGTAGTTTTTCCACCCAATGAAATCGCTGCTTCTTCCAAGGCCTTCAAATCCTTTCCCGTTGCCCCCGTAATTGCGGATAAATTGGCCATTGATTGTTCAAAATTGATAATGGTATCCCCTACATTTCGAAAGATTGCTGCGCCCCCAAATGCCAATCCCAATCCTGAAAGCATTGATGTAAGTTTTCCAATTGCGCCACGATAATTTCCCACATTTCGAAAATTATCCCCCACCGTCTGATCCAATTTTTTCAGCTGCGCATCGCCTTTTTTGGCTGCGCTTGTTACTTTGTTATATTCCTGCGCCAATTTGCGATATTCCGCAGAATTCTTTTTTCCTGCCGATTCCAATTTCAATAATTCCGCGCCCAATCTTTTCGATTCATTCTTTTGATCGCGAGTGGCCTTCACCAAAACTTTGTATGCATCAGCTTCATCCATGGCCGCTTTTTGATTACGGGCCGAAATCTTTGCCTGCTTTTCCTTTTCGCGATTGATCTGCGATTGCGTGCGCAATTCCTGCTGCTGCGTTTTCTGCTTTTGCTGCTGCGTTTTTTCCGCTTCCTGATTAATTTTCTGCAATTGCTGCTTCAATTTCGCTTCTTCCTGCTCAATTTTGATCGATTCCTTTTGCACCAAATTCGCTTCCTTTGTTGCGCGCGTGAATTCATTGATGGATTTGGCAGAATCAAATTTCACATTTTTGATTTTCTGCGCAGTATCATTTGCAATTTGCCGCAATTCAGCATCCAATGCCTGAACTTTTGCCAATGCCTTTTCAGCGGATTCGCGCAGCGCGCCAAATACATCCGCATCGCTGATATCACTTTTTTGAATTTTCTTTGCCATATTGCTTCATCATATTAAAATATTCCACCACTGAAACTTCCTTCGCATTGATTCGGAATCCTGCCCACCTGGAAAGATGGATCAATGATTCTTCAATTGATATCCCATGGCCTGCATTTGCCATCATATCCTTCAGCCGCTGCGCTTCAATTTCAATCAGATTCAATTTGAATCTTTCTTTTGTAATTACATATTCGCATTCCAAAATCGCTTTCTGCTTCATCACATTCAGCAATCTTTGATGCAATTTTGCCAATCCATATTTCTTCAAATATTGATCCCATATATTCATCCATGCTTCCTGATCATCATCTTCATTCCCGATATTCAAATCCTTTCGGGCATATTGAAGAAGATTTTCATTGCATTTAATCCAATTATACAAAGGGAAATCATCAATCGATTCCCAATATTTTCCGCGCGTATTTGAGATATTCAATTTCGATACTGCGCGCCAATTTTTCCAAATTTTCATCATTTAAGCCAAGTATTCCATCATGCCACCATTTGCCATTTGTTTGGGAAAAAGATTCTTCCATTTTTGCAGTATCGCCATCCACAATCAATCCATCCGATAAGACCTGGATAAACATTGATCTGTAAAAACCGCCCGTATCATTCAGATCAAATGGATCGCCTTCCTGCTTCCTTCCACCGCTGAATAATTCAGTGGCCCTGGAATATAATCCAATCACATCGCCATCTTCATCTTCCCCTTTTGCCGTTAACTGATCATCCCTGATCCAATCCAATATCTGCTTCCGCATCGATGGATTCAATGCATTAATCCAGGCAACCGAATCGAATAATAATTTGGCCTTTTGCAATCTTTCCCCTGCTAATGTTTGCATAATCATATGCACAAAGTTAATAAATTTTAACGTGCTTCAATCGTTGATTAATAAAGGGATTTCTGTTTTCTCTAATTTTTAGCGTTACGATACCTGAAAAGGCCTGCCGTTGCTTAAATCAATTCATTGTCCGTTTATTCTCAATTCCCCGGTATGATTAAAATTTAATCAAAATGAATAAAAAAAGGGCCGACAATTTAATCATCGGCCCTTCCTAAATCATGAAAATAATCAATCCTTTTTCGTGGATTTCTTCTTTGAAATCTTTGTTGGATTCACCTTTTGCCATGCCATTTTCACCAATCTCTGATCAATTGATTTGAAATTATTTTCTGCATCCTTCAAGGTAATTCCCTTCAATGATTCTTTCCTGAATTCAATATTCCCGATTTTTATGTATTCCATAATTATGGTATTGTGATTACAAATTCACCATCAAACCCATCCTTATTCACTTCGACTTTCACCGAATCAGTTGAAGATGGCTGATCAGCAACCGCATATGTTAATACATATGATCCATCAGGCCCTTCCGTAAGCGAATCAATCGCAATCGGTAATCCTAATGTTACATTTGTTACCAAGAAATCCGCAGCTGAAGCACCAACAAACGCTTGCTTATTATATGCCGTTCCATAACAGAATTTCGCATCAAATTGCACTAATACATTTGTCGAAGGCGCAATATTGCTGAAGATCACATCGATCAACCCTTTCAATGAATTGAAATCAATTCCTGCTTCTTCAGCCGTAACCATGTACATTGTCGAATCATTGAATAAACGATCGAAATCGAATCCTAACATGATTTTTTGAACCGTTGAATCAGTAGCAAACATGAAACGTGGATCCCATGATGGATTGTCAACCCCAATCGGATAAAGATATCCATCCACTTCCGATCCAATCAGATTTCCATTCACATCAACGATGTAAACCCCGAAATCTACGCATCGCGATTTTTCCAATTTACCCAAAAAAGTAGGCGTTGAATCTTCAGCCCATAATTCGCCACTGAATGATCTTTTCCCCTGGCGAAGAAATGCCATTCTTCCTGAATTCGCTTCTTCGAATAATGAATCAGCTTTTGGCAATTCTACATTCTCAAATGGTGGCAAAGGAAACCATCTTTGTGATGAATCAGCTGCATTCACCAAAGCATTCCAATTCGGAATCGGCAATGATAAATCAATCCCATTTTTATTTCCATCGTTATCCAAAATTGGAACTACTATCATCGATGAAACAATTGAAAAAACGGAAACGCACCCTGGCCGCCCCGTATTTGATAGTCCTGCATTACAATCACATCCAATCATAATTTCTATTTTTTATTTGTTAATTAATTAATTTATTTTATTGCATTTAGGGTTGCAATTTCCCTTGTACTTTGTAATGGCAATACTTAATTCCACCCCACTTAAATTCGCATCCAATATATTCTGAATCATCCCATTATCTTGTTCAACCCCAAAACGGCTGAATGTTCTGATGGAATAATCTTCGATCGTTTTGAAATTCCGATCAGCTGCAATGGCCCTGATAAATTCATCCACCATTTTTTTCATCGGATAAACTACTTCGCGCCTATGATCTTCGGTTAAATATTGGGCCACATTTGTTTCATCCAGGAAGAAAATTCGCAATTCCATTTCCCTTTCACGCGCATCGCCCTTTCCAAAAAACCTTTCGCGCATCGTTTCCAATAGCCAAATAATTGGCGTTTTTGCAGTCAAATCGATATCGGCAATCGTCCATTCCCTATTCGCAGCCAATTTTGTGCCGCTGATGAAGAATGGCGCAGGCAGATCAATCAATCCATTCAGATCAGGCGCAGGCATTAATGATCCCAAATATGAAGCTTCAATTTCCTGATCATATTCAATTGAATCAATCAGAAATTCTTCGCCTGCCATGGAAATCACTTTTCCTTTTCGCGCCCATTTCGTTTCGCAGAAATTTGTATTTCCGCTGCCTGGATTATATGTGCCAATTATTGAAGAATTCATTGATTCCACAATACCTTTCACAATATCTGCCACTTCATCGATCATAACCAATAAGCATATTGTAATGGCTGCCCATTACGATTCGCATAATCTTCCGATTTCACCCAATAGATGAAGCACTGAATTGCGCGATATGTTCTCACCGATCGATTGAATCGGGTATAATACATCGCATTCAGCGTTGAAATTTCTTTCGAATTTTCCCCCATCGGCTTCACCAATCCATTTGAAGTCATTTGATTGCTTAAATCCTTCGCATATTCAAAATAAATCAATCCCAAAAGCATTTCTTTCATGCCTTCAGATATGATCACCTGGAAATTCCAATCTTCATGAAATGGATTCAAAATCTTTTCAAATCGCGCTTCAGTGGGAATCCCACTTCCTGCGATCAGATCAGCTTCGAATTCATCGAACAATTCCGCGCCCAATAATTTGATCAAATATGGCTTTTCATATAGATCAATGTAATCCTGGATTCGGGCCTGATCATACATCCCACGATGTAATTCATATTTCCCTGCTTTGAAATCTGCAATGCTTACAATCATAATCCAATTATTTCACGATTTCGCCCCATCCTTTTGAGATCAGCACGTGCGCGATTTCGCCTGATACTTCATATATTTTGCCATCCAAAAGATGCTGCGCTTTTGCATTTGCTTTGAAGGAATAAATCTGATTAATTATCAAATTCACTTCTTTTTTTGCTTCCGCTTTCACTGCCGCTTTCACCTTTGGATTTGCTGCCGCTTTCTTTTCGCTTTGAACTTTTGCCATCTTATTCGAATTTAAGTGGGGGTAAAATCAATTACCCCCATTACTTTTTTTGCTGCTTATAATGTTAACGCTGCTTTAGCCGTTGCAAATACACCCTTCACAAACGCCCCGTAATGATTAGTTTTCACGAAATGGCACGCACGCGCTTCGCATAAAACCGTCATAAGGTTATTTGTGAAATCATCATCCACATATCCCACGCTGATATTCATATCTTCGCGAATTCGCAGATTTGATTTTGTGAAATCACCGATCAAAAATGTTCCTGCCGTTACCCCTGGATTTTCAACTACGGGAATCCCTTTCACGCGCGTAATTCCATCAGGCCCTTCGATAAACATAGGATATGTATATTCCCCCGTTGAAGATTTTGTTAATTGCATTGCTGCCGAATCTTCAGGATTCATCAGAATATAATTAGCCATGAAATTATTATTCGCGATCTGCGCGATCCCTACGCGAAGGACATCAGAATTATTTGCCGCAGGAATAGTCGCTGCGAATGATCCTGCCGCCCATGCCGTTGCATTTGCTTCAATACCCGTCATATTTTGGCCCGTTCCATCACCTGATAAGATTTGTTGATCTAATTTCAACGCCACCAATTCGGTTAATTCGCCATTGATTTCGCCTGCCATGAATGGAATATCTGCGATCATTTCCTTCGATACTTTGATGAATGCAGTGATTTTTTTCACATCGCATGATCTTTCAACTAAATCGAAATCAGTTTGCGTTTTTGGC
>Ga0307377_10003219_pt1 | contig 18604 bp, 11 predicted proteins | sample TR3MG_FD_202535 | JGI IMG/M metagenome (GOLD analysis project Ga0307377, IMG submission 202535) | Soil microbial communities from Risofladan, Vaasa, Finland - TR-3 | ecosystem: Environmental > Terrestrial > Soil > Coastal area > Acid sulfate soil | place: Finland: Risofladan, Vaasa | collected... | reverse complement strand
CCCCGGAGTCGTAAAAACCGTAGAGCTTAATGATGGAGCAACTGTTCGTCAAGCTCTTGAGCAGGCAGAAATAACTGATTATGAAAGTTATCAGATGCGTGACACGGCAGGCAATGAGGTTTCTATTGGAAGTATTATTGCAAGACCTACTGTTGGTGATGCAAGACTTACTCTTACCAAAAGGGTAAAAGGTAATTAAGTCATAATTATTTTTAATTGGAGGGTGTAAAATCCCTCCTTATTTTTTGGAGATAAAATATAATGGCTTTATTACAAACAATTGGAAAAGATTTTTCAGGAGATCTAATAGTTAAACTTATATTCGTAGATTCTATAGAATCATTATCGTTTACTATTCCGTCAGAAAATAACGAAACTACCATAGAAGATAGTGTAAATACTAATACTAATAAAGAAAAATCTCAAGGTGATTTGACTATAAATATGAAAACTAATTCATCAATAGATATTAAGGGTGATGAAGGTGATAATATTTTTATTGTTTTTGACGATTTTGGTAATAAAATAGTTCAAACTAAAAACCTTGTAGCAGTTATTGATTCTTTAGTAGAAGTTTTATCTAGCGAAAATCCAGACGAAGAATTTTATGATTATTATAATGATGATAATGATGATAATGATAGCAATAAAAAAAACACTTCTCCTGATTAATTATAAAAGTATAAATAAAAAAGTCTCTTAATTGAGACTTTTTTTTAGCTATTAAATAAAAAAAACGAACCCGGATTTTACACCGGGCTCTAACCTCTAAAAAGACTTGGAGGACTAAGGGCGGTTCCGCGCCTAGATAGAGGAGTTTGCGGCAGAACGAGGGGGTCGTGCTTCCGGCAATGTATTTATTGTGTTTACAGAAGCCCCGGTTTCTACTGGAGACGGTGGACCTTCTGCAGTTATTCCGCCTTGATCATGTACTGGTACTTGACCAACCATTTCTTCAGGAATTTTTTCTTCTCTAGGAGCAAGGTCTGCTTCAATAATATTCATTTCCTTAAGATTATTAAATACTTCGTAAAATAAATTAGGCATTGAATTCTTAAGACTTATCATTCTAATTCTAAACTCTTCTCTATTAGATGTAGCTAGGTGTGCAAATCTTTGGGTAAGTAAAAGTATAAGATTAGGTAAGCTTATCTTTTGATTCATTGTAATTTGATTAACTTCTTGTTCAACAGCAGGTGCTGATTGCTCTTTAGACTGTTGCATCTCAGAATCACGATCCATCTGCATTTCTTTCTCATGACTTTCTCTTCTCTTTGTAGCCTCAGCTTCTGCGTCTGTATTAAATAAAGCGTTAATAACGGCAGCTGCTCCCTGAGCTTCTGCAGTGCCTTCGGCTTCATCAATTTTCATCTTAAGAATATCTTTAAGTTCTTTTTCTTTATTCTTCATTTCTTCATCTGGATCAAAACCAAGTTCTTTTGTAACTGTAGTTCTTGACACTAATGCCTCGGAAGGAGATCCTTGAGCAGATTGGACCATAAGTTGCTTTTTCTGAAGATCGTCAGCCATTTTAAAATCAGACATTTTAACATTTATTTTCTCTTTATCATAAAAAACAGCAAGCTTATCTACAATAAATTCTATAAGTCTATGCATATCATCTCTATGGTTAAGAAATGTATTTTCCACAACTCTTAAAGATACATTACTACCAGACCAGGAAGCTCCCCCTCTAATTATCTCAGGAATAATACCTATTCCTGTAATTATAGAATCTTCAGTAGCTTTTATTTCAGGAGTAACCATTAATATTCTTGCATCCCCTCCAAAACTTTGCATTCCTATTGGAAATGGAACAATTGCTATATAATTACTATCCTTACGAAATTTAATTAATTCATTTTCAACATTAGTTCTCCATCCTGACAAATTAGTTGTCAAATGGGGAGATACCTCGCCAACTCCCTGAGGGAAAAGAATTCGTAAAGGAACAATATGATCAAATGCTATCATTTCATTACCTTTTTTAAGAATCTTATTATGAAATATATCTTTCATAACAGACATAACAACAGGTATCCCCCAACCACGCTCTGATGGTATTATATACTGAGGACCAGGTCTCTTAAGATGAAAAATATTATCATCCATTATCTTGAGTTGTTTATTCTTTCTAATAGCTTCAATAATCTCTAATCTAGTACCTTTTACAATATCTTTATCTCCTCTTCTTATAGCAGCTTTAATATCTAGAGGTATAGTATAATAGTAAAAATGCTGATCAGTTAAGCTGTTATATTTGATGTTGATATTTATAAGATCCCAATGTATTATGTTTATATTTAAATCTTTAGTATTAACATCTTTAGCTATCATTGTTCCGCTGTAATTACATTTAGGGGTTATACACTTTGCAGAAAATTGATAGTTTTTGAACTTAGATTTAATAGCTTCTGCAGAATGCCATTGTTTACATTTAGGACATTGTAGTTCTCTTTTAAAAGGATAACTTATAGATACAAGGCTGTTTCCATAAGAATAATAATCCATTCCAGTTTGTTTAAGAACCCTTGAAAGATTTAATTTTTTTTCTAATATATTTTTCCAATATTTTTCAGTTTTATCATCTTTTATCTGAGCATCATATTCATCATTATATATAAATTTAGTAATTGGATATTCAGCCATTTTAGTAACGCATTGAGAAACAAGCCCGTCACCTAAAACAAATGCTGAAATATATCTTAATAAACTTTTAATCCTTGTAGGAATAAAAGTACTTGTCATATCTAAAAAAGGATTCTCATAATTTAAGGACCCTCTTGTAAACGTAGATGAAGCACTTGAACTTGTGCCATTAGTAGCAGGGGTTATTATTCCTCCGCCAGTAAAACCTTCATAAGCCATTAATGATCCTCCAAGATTTAACTGCCATATTGTGTTGCGGCTTCTTCTGTTTTTAACAATCTTTTAGCCTGTATGTCTTCAATATCTTCTTTTACCTGGTACTTCTTACTTGTCAACATCTCTTTATATCTATTTAATATTGAAGACCATTTTGACTTCATTTCTGGAGATACCATATCTTCAAACTCATCCTTAATTATAGACATCAAATTTGGAGGTGGTATATAAATTCCTTCTGATATTAGTAATATAGATATATACTTCTTCACTTCCCTACTAAAAGGTTCTTCTGGTCTTATTGAAACCATGGTATTCACTGCATTTATCACCATCCCGGGGGAAGGCGATCTAATAAATTCAAAGTCAGCAATAAAACCGGAAAGGGCAACTGCTATCTGATTGAACATCCACCAATCAAGAAAGGGTCTCTGAGACCCGCAGAGGTACTTTATAGCCCATATCTTATCACGAGTAGTGTCTTCTAGTACTGTGCCAAAATCAACCCATAGAAGCCTTTCAATGGTCTCAAATTCAAGATCATACCAATCTTCACCAAATTTACCATTTAAAAAATGATAAATCTTAGAGGATGGAGCGTTATCATCATTGAGTATATTATTGACTTTAACAGGATTAAACTTTTCAGCTTGCTTTTGAATAGAATCAGCGTAATCTTGAGATTTTTGCTTTAGTTCAGCAATCTTCTCTTGATCGCCCATCATGTAAGCATCACTTAATTGTTCAGAGATCTTTTTTTCTATCATACCCGCCCTTTACCCATCATACTGTAAACATAAGCTTGATTTCTTTTACGATCTACTTCTTTTTTTATCTTCTTCAATTGACTCATTGAAAGTTTAGAAAGCCTGTCATAATCCTTTTTAGTAAAATTATTATTAATATCCCAAATTAGATTAGTTTTCTTATCAGTTGACCATATAGCTATTTTTTGCAACTCATCATTAAAAGAGTCAGTAGCTATCTTTTTAAGAACCTCTTCTTTTGTCATTGAAGCTGCTTTCTGTTTAACAAGCTTAGGCTCCCTGGCCCACTTTTTAAATGCATCAGCTTCCATTCTTACAATACTTCCAATACCTTTCCAGTCTTTTTCATAATTTTTCAAATAAGCTTTTCTAGCTTCTTCCCGTGAATCAAACCCTATCATAATCTTATGTTCATCAAATTTTCGTGTTTTAGGATCGACCTGATTAATAATAAATACTGGAGCAGAATCGTCTATTTTACCTGAATTAGCGAAAACATCTAAATGATCTCCATCACGAGCCATGGTCCCTTTAAGATATCCATAGTCATAATAAATCTTATTAGACCATTTCTTTCCATCGGAAGATGTTCCTGATCTTGTAGATCCGGCCGGATTCTCTATACTGTATTCAAATCCAAGCAGTCTTTTATGCTTCATCTTATAATTACCAGCTTCTTTTTGAGAATCTGAAAGATCTTGAGCAACTTTATTAAAGCTTTTTGCTCTAAATAAACTTGTTGCATTATCCCCTATTTCGCCCACTTTTCTTCCTATAACAGAAGGAGGGGTTTTAATTTTTTTTATAACTGTATCACCAGTTTTTTTAATAATATTTCTTAAATTCATTTTGGCATATTCACCGGCCCCTATTCTAGGAAACCTTATGCCACCCATTTTTTCAAGTTCATCAAAAAAAGAATTTAGACCAATCATTATAATACCTAAATTTGAGTTAAAATATTAGTTTTCTTTTTATCTTTATTTTTAATATTTTTACTAGCTTTGCTGCATGCAGAAATTTTTTCAATCATCAAGCTTTTCTCAGGAGCGGACATAGATGTGAATGTATTTAACGGTTTCGATCTAAAATCTTCAGCAAACTTTTCGCCAAAATAAGCAGAAACCTTTTCGATAAAATCTTTATCTCTAGAAGCAGACACGATATCAGTGTCAAAAAGTCCTGAGGCGACTTTGATTCTATCATAATTGCTCCTATTAGAGCTGCCAAACACAGTAAAAATAGGGTCATTGATTCTGTCATCATATAAACACTCCAAGCCTGCGAGTTTATCAAACTCGGAAATTAAATTAACCATATCTTTTGGTGATATATTAGACTTCTGAGAAGAGATCTTTTCAATCATATCTTCACCACGAAGGCTTTGATTAGAAGTTTTAATTTTAATATTTCCTACCATACAGGCTTCTTTTCTCATTTTCATATTATATTCAAAATCAGGAGAATATGCAGATGCTGTCTTTGTAATTCTTGAATAATTTTTGATCCAATCTGCATCAATATCAACGCTAAGATCAGATGCTCTCTTCTCAATATTAGAAGCTATTACAGCCCTTTCTGTAGCGTCAAATCTATTGATGTATTTATCAAAATAATCAGAAGCAGTTTTAAGCTGTCCTTCTGTTTCAATTGGGTATTTGTTTTTCAAAGCATAGTGCATTTGATTCTCCTTTTATGTACTTAAATTTTCTATAGTAATTGCAACTTGGGCTGGACCATAATTTGTATAATAAAACATTTCATTTTCTAAAGGAAAACCGGAGGCACTACTGAAGCTCCAGACTTCAGATCCGGAATCTCCAGTAGTTACAGTTTTAAAAGCTATAGTTCTCACAGTTTCTGGTAGATAATATTCAATATTATATTCATATGGTTTATATCCGGAAACTGTATCTTCAAGGACTACTTCTCCAAATCCTGATAATGAATCTAACTCACCGTTGCTATTAAGTTCCATTAAGCTCATTCGTGCTTGAAAATTCTGAGGATCATTATTGTTATTAGAAATATTAGCACTGTCTCTAGGAACTACATTTGTAGACGCTATTCTTCTAACAACTTCTATTGATTTAATAATATTTCTTCCAGGAGGAAGAGTTATCATTCCGTTTAAATGATTTAAAGATAATGGGAATAATTTATTATTATAAGCAAATATAGAATCATTCCAATCAGTAGATGTTCCTCCGGCTGTTCCGGTCATGTTAATAATATGTCTATGTGTAGTTAAAACATCAGTATCGTTGTCTATTACACTCCGATCTTCAGTAAGAGAGCCTACTGTTATAATTTTTATATAACCAAGATAAACCCTAGAACCGCTTACTGTAATATCAACATTTTTCTCTACAGTAAAAATAGAGCTATCGGCATCATTATTAGCCCCTTTATTATCTACTATAATTGGATTAGATCCGGCATAATTAATAGAAGGAGAAGAGTGTCCGCCATTAATTGTGGATACTTGAGCTTCTTCATAATTTATATAAATTCTAAAAATATCATCAGTTTCTTCTGATTGATTAAACGGTATTGGTGTAGATTGAGACAATTTTATAACATTCCCATCCTTATCAAAGCAGTATCCGGGTTCAACGTATGCAAGCCCTGAGCCCTTATAATGGATTCTCATTCCTGACATTACTTTTCCAAGGGCATTTTCTTTAATAAGAGATTTAACAATACGTTTGTTATTTTCTATTTGAGAAGCCTGTATAGACCAATCTATAAAATCGTCACCTTCTCCAGTTCCTAATAAATCATTAAGTCTTTCTTTTATACCATATCGTACTAGAGTTTTTCTAGACATTTAAACCTCAACTATTTGATAAGTTTTTCCATTATCATCAGATCTTAGGAATTTATATTTAGCTATGTTAAGTTTAGATATAAGATCTTTATTTAAAACATAATCTTTTGAATTAGATATATGTATCCATTTAACATTTCTTTTTGGATTAGTTTCAAGTATACATTGGCCTATCTCTATTTCACCCTTTTTACTAAGATTGATTATTTTTTTAAATACTATTTCCATATCTAATTTACTAACAACAAAATCAACAGCACCAACAGAATAAGTATAATAAGTTCCATACTTATCAATATCTTTTGATCTCATTGTTGGAATTGCTTGGCCCCAGAAATGATCAGATGTTGGAGAGGGATTATACCCTCTCGCAACCATGCTGTGGTACTTATCCACACTTCTGTAACAATCCGATATAGTTATAGGAGAGGCAATATCTTCTCTTATAATGTTAAGAGTATGTGTTATACCGTTTAAAAGATATTGTTCAAGAGGTGTTGGTTTTTCAGGAAACCCTTTCCTTGTAAATTCATATAAAGAAAAATAGTTTTTAGGCATTTTATTTTTCTCCCGGTCCTTCTTCAACTGTTTTAGGGTCTGCTTCATCGTCAACTTGTCCTACCGCTTCTGGAATCGGAGGAATAGCTTCTTTAGAAAACTTTTCCACTTGTTCATCAGTCATATCTTCAACTGCAAGATCGTATACGGCATTAATAGAGCCTTTTAACTGACTCATTTGCTCAAATAATTCATCAAGGCTTTGACGAGCTTGATTTATAGCTGCTTCTAATTTTTGACCACTTTCACCATAAATATCAAGCTTTCCCAATAATTTAGCAAGTTCCTTAGGTCTTTCCTCAGGTTTTGATAATAGGTAAGCTACAGCCTGTTTTGCCTTATTTCCATCTTTAGACATAATGTCCTCCAAAATTAAAGTTAATTGAACCGCCCGGTAATTTATTTAATATAATATTATATAGCATATTTATCAATATTAAGGATTATTTAAATTTGTCCCTCTACAGTCTTGCCATCCTATCAATTCTAATTTAATCGCGCATTGTTTTCCGGAACTACTTTCATTATAAAATAATCCCCATCTTTCAGGGCTGCTGGCATAATGCTCTGGCCTATCATCAAATTCAAAATTAATAACATTAGTACTACTACCTCCTAGAATATAAATAGAGTGTTTTCCAGACCCATCTAAATGAGCGGTAATAGTATCAGAGGCTACTATATTATGCATAACTAAACTATAATTAAATTTAAATTGTTGCAAAGATTGCCAAATATTTTGCCAAGTAGATGATCCGTCTCTTGTAGTAGTATTTTGAAATGCTTGTCCACTAATATCAAAAGTAAGCCATGTGTCAGTTGTAAGAGTATTTACGTATTCAACTAAATTTTGCCCATAACCTCTCACTTGTACCGTATCTCCAAACTGACTAAAATCAGAAATTTTATTATAAATCCAGTCTCTATAACCATGAAACATACCAACTCTTCTAAATATAGAATGGTTTCCATATCCACTCTGAGTTTGTATTCTGGTTAATAAGTTTACCGCATTTATATCATTATCAAAGCCAATTTCAACAGGGTATCCATCATATATTGACCTAACAACAAAAACGAAGAAAAAACCACCAGGTACTATTGGTGCTGATGGTTCAAGACTCAATAATGACATGCCATTTGATCCAGAACCGGCAACCCAGCTTCCATTAAACGATTTATCTAACCATTCAGTCTCAAAATTTATAACATACTGACCTGTTGAATCTAAGCATTTTCCTCTATGGATTCTAAGATTATCATTTACAACTTGAGGACTTTTCTCCATTTTAAAACCATCAATATATCCTCTTGGTAAAAATATACCAGCCTGGCTTGATAGAAGCTGAAAATTATTATAGACCGGAACTCCATTAGCTATAACTTTCTCTCCTACATCAATATATCCATCAGGAGCTTTTATATCTCTATCAGATATTATATCACCGTTTGTAGAAGTGATAGAAGTTCCAGAAAGCGCGCCAGTAGTTGTTAAGCTGCCTAGTATAGTTTGTGCAAAAGAATTAGGTTTTGTTACAATAAAATTAGCTGGGTCTGATGAATTTGCTGAGGAATTTAACTCAGGTAGTCTACAATAGTAAAGCGTTGGTGTTCCATTAAAATTTTTTCCCTGGGTAACGGTAAAATAAGATTTATGGCTAGTAGATGTATATCTTTGATATGTTGACCCTATACTACAAGGTATTCCTGTTCCTAAATCTGTATATCCTGTTCTACCATTAGAGTCATAAGTATCAAGTCTTATTGCAGGTATGTAATGCGTATAATTAGTCACATTCATTGTTCCACTAGGGAATTGCCCACTAAATCTTTGAACCCCTCTTGTCGTTGCAAGTTGTATATAATCATTACCATTTGTACTAGAGGCATTGTACCAGCTACCATATTGTTCAACACCTGATGAGTCCATGTATCTCTGGTTAAACCAGTACTGAATTTTTCTATCATTCTTTAAATCATGCAAATAAATTAATCCTCTACTATCATGACCTGTACTAATCCTAATATCTTGGTCAACACCGTAAGGGCTAATAAGTCTAATACCTTTGTTTAATGTACTAAAAGAAAAAGTAAAATCAGTCTCTCCAGAATCTATACTCTGTTCACTCATTCCATTTAAGAACTTAGAAACTATAAATTTAGCTACACCATGATAATCGGTACCTCCAGACGAGAAGGTGGTACTGGCATTAATAGGAGAGACAATACTAGATCTTCTTGGAGTAGAGTCTGTACCATAATTAACTCTAAAAGACCCATTATCATCAACATCTAAAAAAGTTCTAATTGTAGTTGAACTTCCACCAAATGCTGTAAAATACTGTGCATTATCAGGGTTTCTTAAATAATATCTATTTAAATCAGTACCACTATAATTTCCATTAGCAACCCATGTTGGGCTTCCTGTTTCACCCCTTATTACTGCATTATAAGAATTCGCTCCATCATAATAAGGTGTTACTGAAATAGCTTTACCAGAATAAGTCGCTCCTCCAGTTACTGAAAATAATGGATTAAGAGGGTATGCTATAGTAGCATCGTCATATCCTGCTCTTAAACTTGTAAAATCAGCAGATGCGGTTTTAATATTCGATACTACGAGATCTGCGCCTTCATAAGCGCTACCGTATAACTTAAAGCCTGTAGTTTTAGAAGATCCATCATAAACTAAAAGCTCTCTAAGAATCCAGTTAATTTTATTAACCAAATTCATGGTAGCCCAATCAAACGGTTTTGCAGATGTCGTTCCGTTTAAATTCCAAATCCATTCAAAATTAAATATACGACCATTATAAGTAGGGCCTTCAGGATAAACTTCATTAGGAGGAACAGTTGTTGAATCAATTGATGATTGAGTCCCAAGATGCCTACCAACATGATTATATACTATACCATATTTATAATGAAGCAAATAGTCAGCCATCTGACCAAATGTTGGTACTTCATGAACTTGAACAACTGGTGTAGAATCAGTATTACTGGTAAAAAATTTATCGTAATAATAATTACCACCATTTTTTTTATTACAAAACATTCTTTGTATAAAAGATTCTTTAAATGCAGTGCTATCATTATTTATTGTAGAAGATCCTACTGGCCTATCTTCTTTAATACTATATGTAGTATTTTCGCCCCAATATCTATATTCTAAAGCTGAAGATCCAGAACCATCTGTTAGAACTGTTTTACCATAACCAAGATCAGCTACATCATCATTTGATTGTTTTATATGTGCGTTATATTTCATTATCTATTCTCCATTACGAATTTTCATATGTATAGAGTTCACTATAAGTTGGACTAGATCCATATATTCCAGAATATGAACGATCTTGGGCATACATATTTTCAGTAACAGTAAACTTTTCACTTGTAGAAACTGATATATTTTCTATTGCCTCATAAAATCCATTATGTTTTTTAATTGATATAACGCCACCTGTATCAGATCCGCCTCCACCACTACCACTATATATTGAGTCAACAGGAGTAGATCCTGCTGGATTATCTGTGGCATTGTCAGATTTCCACACCCTGGCGTATAATTCATCATTAGAGCCCACTGTTTGGACATCGTAATAAATAGCCCATAATCTTCCGGTATAATTAGAAACAGCGGCCTTGGTGTCAAATCTTAACTCCATTATATCACCCTTTGTAAACTGAACGCTAATCCTATCTGCATCAGGAGTTGTTTTATCTTGTGTTATTTTAATAACTTCGCCGGTGCCTCCATAAGATATCCACGTTAATGCCGTTGATGGAATTAATGATAACATCCAGGAAGGACTATTACAAACTAATGAATAATAATCAAGCGGTATTACAAGTTTTGAATCAGTGAAAAATCTTATAGCTGGAACACCTGCCCATCTCATTCTTCTGTGCTGGCTAGAACTTGATGTTAACGGGTTAAAAAATTCCACGTCAAACCTAGTATATGTCAATCTTGAATTAATACCTAAATTATGAAAATTATCAATTTTACCAAATCCTGTATCATTTAATATATTAGTTAACGATATTTCTACATCATAAATTGGAAAAATATGACCATAAGTAGTTACATTAACATTATCTGATTCTATTTGGATATAGTATTTATAATTATTCATTTCCCCTGTAGTAAGTAATGTGGAGAAATCTATTAATCCTGTTGGAACATTATCTGAAACTTTTTTATAAGATTGTATTACGTCTGGATTTGCGGGGTTGTAATACCTTAAAGTCCTTACCCCTGATTCGTAAACGTCATAAAGACCATTTTTAAGCGGTGATGAAATAAAATATCCATCATCATCTGAATTAACAGTATCTACAACATTACTTCCTGAAGGAGTTGGCTCTTTTATTGTTATTATTGCATTTCTTCTTACATTACCGGAATTATCGGTGATATACCCCTCTATGGGACGAGCACGTAAATTTGATGGCATTTTAAATACACTCCTTTATATAAATATAAAAAATTTAGCCTGTTAACGCAATCTATTTAGACTGTAATCTGAAATAGTCAAGACCTATTTTATAAGTTTTTTCATTATTTTTAATATATTCCCAATTAAATATATCAGATAATTCCCATGGATTATTAAAAGTTAAATCGAGAGATATGCCTCCTCCATCTATTTTACCAGTATTAATATTAGAATCATCAGTAGATATTTGAAACTCGTCAATATCAATGTTTTCAGTAGTTTTAGAGCTATATTTTCCTGAGTTGTTAAGTCTAAATCTAAAAAATACTCTGTTATCAGAATCTACATACCTTTTATAATCTGTATATTCAAGATCAGTCCCAACATGTCTAATATCTAAATATTTTTTCAAAAAAGAAAAGCTACTATCAGTAAGTATATCTCCATATGTTTCACCAGAATCAATCATAAATGGTTTATATTTATTAATATATCTAACAGGCTTGTACACCTTTATTTTATCCCCAACTCCTATAACGGAAGTTCTCATGAATATTTCTAATGTAGATCCGGAATAATAAGTTCTAACTATTCTTCCATATAAATTACGAGTCTCATTATAAAGCATCATATTAGTTATATTTCCAGTTTTTAAAGATTCAGGAACATATGTTGTTAATGCATTAAATGTTATTTTCCATAAATTAGTAGTAGAGCTACCGCCAACCTCTGATGTTGATCCTACAACCATGGCTGTTTCGTATAATAATTCTCCAGGAATTTGATTATCTTCATAAATATCTGGAGATATCTTTCTCCAATTACCAGATCTATTATTAGTACTTATAAGAGATGCATTATCCCATATATCAATAACAAGATCGGATTGAGATATTGAAGAAGCTAAATGAAACCCATCGCTAAGCATAGTGTATCCAAAACCTTTAACATAAGCATGAACCCATCTTTTCATATCAGGAATACAAGCATTTTCTTTTTGGTATTTAGTATAGTCATTATATAACGTTGAAACATCTATACTAAATATATATGCCGGGTTCTCTCTTGATATATAAGATTCATGCCTATCTTTATCAAATCTCCATTTTCTATTATCTATTAAAACACTAAATTCAATATCTTCATTTACTGTAGATATAAATTCAACTTGATACTTTTCTAAATAATCAGTTGTAGAATTGCTAGTTGAACTAATTAAATTAGGAATAATTTTATTGTACGTTAACTGTTTTGGGTACTCTATCTTATTTTTTGATGAACTTATTAAATCGTATATTCCACCTCCATTATCTTTTCTATAAGTTACTATATTTCCATTTTTTTCAACAACATCATACGTTGTAAAAGAATCATTACATGAAAATCTATTTCTGATATTTTTTTCTGAAGGATCAGAGCCACAATTAATATAAGAATTCATCATTAATATTTGAGTTTTTTCATAATCTACAAAATTAAAATCCAGTCTTGTATCAGTGGATCCTATAGAATATGGAAACTCTACTATATAAGTCATTTCATAAAAACCATCATTAGTTTTTGTTGTAACGACACCGTTTTTTTCTTTTAAAATTTTTATATATCCGTTCATTTTATCTAATTTTAACATAGGGGTTACAATTTCATTTTTATCTATACGAATAGTATTATTAAAAAGGTCAGGATTATTATAATTAAACGGAGTATAATAAGTAGAATAACCATCTTCATCTTTATATACATTATGACAATATATTGTTGTTATAGGATTTCCATCACTATCATTATAACTTCCCATAGAATCAATTTTTATTCTATAATTAGTACCATCAAAATAATTATCTTTATCAAAATTAATAAAAGAAGAATATTCGCTACCAATAGGTATGTAAAAATATCCGTAACCATCACCTGATAATCTATAATCATTAAGATATATATTTTGCCTATTATAATAAGACTCCAGTCCATTATAAAAATTATTATATCCAGAACCAGATTTAAAAGATGCTGATGGATCACTTATGTGTAATACGTTGTATATATCAGTATTTTTATTATCAGAATTAAGTAATGATTTTATTTCATTTAAAACACTTTTATCACTTTTTATTTTTAAATAAAGAGGCTTGGTTCTATTCCACTCATTATCATTTGTTATATTATTACCATTATCATCAATAAACTTATAATTTATTAATTTACCATTAGATATAGGGGTTGTTATCATATAAGGGTCGGTTGTTACAATAGCAGTTGATCTTTTATTTCTTTCTTTTTCAAAATCAATGCCTTCTCCGTAATAAGGAGTTTTTATTATAAATTTATCACCAACCTGAGTAAACATTCTTCTACATATTCTATATATAAGACGTGATTGATCGCCCTTTTCATCTAATGGATATCCAGGATTAAAACAGCATTTTCCAGCTTGTTTATATGCCCATTTAATAATTATTTTAGCAGGCTCATAAGCCCCCTGAGATATTGTTTGAGGCATATACATTATATTATCAGGATGTATTTCATTATCATTTTGATCATAACAAACAACAAAACCTGTTGTAGGATAATAATCTTTTACATAACTTGATCCAGATAAACTATGGTATACAACCCATTCAGCGTCTTCATTAAAATAGAAGAAGTTCTTATGATCTACTTGTATTTTATAATCAACAACTCTTTCTATATTTAAATCATAAACAGTTATATTAGGTAATGGGGATGAATTTACGAATACTCCGGTAGGCGATTGTATTTCAACAGTAAAAGGTACTCCCCATTCAGAGGAGCTTATATAAAAATAAGTATATGTACCATCATTGTAAGTTATTTTAGCATATTTGTACCTAAATTCTTCAGGATCAATAGAAGGGTCTTCTATATAAACATATGTTGATGATACATAATATGTTATAGGGCCATTATATAAAACAGGGGCGGACGCACATGCTTCTCTAATAATATCATGTGATGTTAAATCTTGCTGCTTATCATTAAGATCTATTTTAAGATTATTTAAATTAAATCCAACCTCGTCAGCCTCATTAGACCATAAGTATGTATTTTTAGCAGAAGGATAATTATATACTTTATATCCTTCAGCATGAAAAATAGGAGAATCATTATAACTATGGTTTATAGAAATAGCATTTTCATTGATCTCACCCTTATTTATAACTATGTTGATTCCGTTTGTAGGGGTATCAGAATACGAAAAAACTTTATCGGAAGCATTTATGTATTCTATTAAATCAAATTCAGTATACTCTTGTCCAACTATTTTATATTGATTAGATGATAGCTCATAAGTATAAGGAGAATACTTTTCTCTTTCATAAGTTTTTAGAAATTCAAATTTATTCTGTAATTCTGTTATGTTCCCAAAATTAGATATCATTATTTCTTTATTACTAAAGAAAGATATAGAACACAAATGATTATTGGTAGTAAAATTATTTCTTATTTTAAACAAATAATCTGCAATCCAAGTATACTTATTTTCAGAACTACTTCTAACTAAGCCAGAAGATATAAATTTATTATTTTCTGAAAAATTATTAATTACAGTTTTGTGAAAATTTTCTTTTTGTGGATTAATAAAATGTTTCATATTGTCCCTTAAAAGTTTAACATATTAGAACCGCCCATTTTAACACTATTTACAATATTCTTATTACCAGAAAGACCATAGTTATTTAGTTCGGGCAAATAAACGTTCAATAAACTATTTTGCTCATCAAAATAAAACTTATATTTAGTATCACTAATTAAATTATACAATAATCCGGCATCAAAAGTATTAAGTTTATTAAATATTATAGTACTTTGTTTCATATCATAATAAGCTTCTACAGACATAATCAATGGATGGGTTTTGTCAGATTTTAATGAATAAGTTTCTCTACCATCTTTAATAGCCATTAGTATCTTAGATTCTCTTGCAAATTCTTCTCTAGCAGCATCATTATTAAAAGCACTAGCAGGTCTTCTATATAATATTTGAGAATTTTTGTAAGAATAATAATAACCCTCATCATAAATTGATGGATCAAAAATAAGCTTATCTTGAAATAAATCTTTTATTGAACCTGACGAAAATTCAAGAACTATTGCTAACTCAAGAGCCCCTATAGATACAAAGGGTTTGAACCTTTTTGTTCCAGCCATATCGTATTCAGGAATTTTATCAACATTAATACCGGAACTTGAATCCCATGAACCTGATAAGAAAAGTTCAGAATTTCTATTAGTAATAGTAAAATTAGCTGTAGAGTTTTCCGCTGCATTAACTACAAAATCAGCATAATTATCAGCAGTTTGAGTTATGATAAAATTAGTTCTCTGCAAATTATTCATTCCGGTATACGGACCATCCCAATCTGCCGCAGTTCCATTATCAGGATTAAAATCATTATCGTCACCACAACAATGTATTATAGATCTTGGTTTAACACCTCTCAAATCATTATCGCAACCAAATATTGTTGTATTACCCATATCAAGATTAGTTCCAGATATAATATTGATACCTGCTCCCGTTCCTAAAGTGTTAGTAATACCATAAATAGTATTATTAAATGAAAACGCATTATCAGATTTAAAATAAATACCATGATCATCTTGTCCAAATATTATATTATTCAAGGATGATGCATTATTAATTACATAACTACCTTCAGAAAATAATATTCCATAAGTTCCACTATTATATATAATACAATTTATTACCGCCACATTCCAATCTCTAGAAGTTCTTGAAGATTGACCAATATATACTCCCCAATCACAAGATCCTTTAACCTCAATACCCTTAACAATAATATCAACATCAATAGCTTCAATAGCTTTAACAAGAGACCCGTTAATATTAAGAATATATCCTGTACCAGGAATTCCAGTAGTTTGATGGTTTCTATTAGCACAATTATCACCAATTTCACTACCATCAGTATCTCTAGGCGCAAATACTTTTATTACATGTTCACTATCGGTTGTTATTCCTGTTATTTGAACAGGTTCCGGATCATAACTGGAACCAATATCATTAGCGCATACAATACTAAGATCGGAATCAATACCAGTTGTTTCGGTAAGGTCTGTCGAATTCATATAAGAAGAACTTGTAACACCCGTAGTAAGATTAAAAGCATCATCTAAAGTTGTAAATACATGTTTTATAGATCCGATTGTTTGAGGTATAAACTCATTACTTACAAATCTACCCTGGTTATCAACAATGGCCCATTTTGTATCAGATATTTTTCTTGAAAGATAGCATTTGTGTATTCCGTATATTACTTCATCACCAGCAACCATATTAGTATGTGTCTGAGGATCAGAGAATATAGCAGCACTATTTTGAATAGTCATTGTAGGACTTCCAATTTTAAGATCTCCAGTACCTTCTCCTACGGAATATATTGGTCCAAAAACAGTAAGGTTAGTACCCGCTATCTGGGCTTGATTAGCTACTAAATTAGCACTAATACAAGAGGGCCCTTTTAAACCTCTTCCTGATAATCTAGATTTTTTACAATTTAATGAACTTGGACCAAGCCCTCTAATAACAGCTTTACGGGCGTTAAGCTGTCCGCTTGTAGTGTATACTAATATACTTCCAGATCCAGAAAAAACAGCTTTATTAGCTAATAATACATCTCCATCCTGTCCCCAGATGGTAGCATCAGAAGCTATTAGTTCTCCTGATCCAACATTGATTCTACGCCCAATCTCAGCCTGTTGCATTACTGCATTCTGAGCTGTTAATACATCTGATCCAACCTGGGCTTTACTTGTTAGTGCAGTACCATTAAATACAGCGTTATTTACATTAAACAACCCTGATCCACTGGCTACAATAAGAGATAATATGTCGTCAGCGCCAATACTTGCAATAGTGCTTACTCTAGCAGTATTATCTATGTCAGTTGTAGAAACATTAGAATCAGCTAGGGGCCCAATTCCAATAGCTCTTAATACTGAAGTAAACTGAATATGGAGATCTTCCTGATCATCAGTTGTATCTTCAATATCTCCTCCAGTAGTAGCGCCTATAGATGAAACATTATCATTAACAGACCCCGCGGTTGCATCACTTGAAACATTAAAATTAAATTCAGGATCTGAATTACTGCACAATCCTGAAAATTCATAATCATTAATATCTGCATCAAAGCAATAGTTGTTAGTTATTTCATGAACATAAGAACTAGATCCTGCTACTTGAGAATAAATATTAGTAGAACATTTACCTACTGTATTATTATATATCCTACCAGCTCTTGTTTGAGTAGTTAAATCATAACCGTAAGCATAGATACCGCGTTTAACAGTACTGTTACCTATAACAAAGTTATCATGTATATAGAAATTAGAACCAGTTCCAGCACTTGATACCGCTCTTATAAGGGCACCGTTGCTCATGTCTTTAGAAGAACCTGAATATACAAGACATTTCTTAATTACACCTTCGTCAGCACCACCTGATGCGTTTATTGTAATACCCTCAACAGAATTACTTGTCGTTGCCGACATATCCATCTTAATTCCATTAATAGTAACGTAATCAACATCATCAACTGATAAGACTGCTCCTGAGCCTGTATAAGTAGATTTAATAAAGAACCCATCACCAGTAACTTTTCCATCATGTCTATCAGCATCTACAGCTTTAATCTCTAAATTATAAAGAGAGTTAGACACCCATCCATCAGATGATTTAACTGACATATTGGATGTGCCTTCTTCATTATAACCGCTTGCCCAGTCATCGGCAAATTCAGCATGTTTAGAAACAGTAGCTACAACAAGGTCTTCAGCTTCACCGGCAACAAACGCTGTCCAAGAACCATACCAAGGACCAATTGTACTTCCAGGTACTATAGGATAGAGATGTCTTTCCTGGTTAGATACTGTAACTTTCTTTGATGTATTATCCACAGACTCAACAGACCATGCTTTAGAAGCTCCATCAGTATACTTATCATGGATATTAACTGAAGAAAGGTTTGGTGCTCCTGTAAAAGTAATCTCCCATAAGTTCTGATTCAACTGAGTAACAGTATCAGTTGTTACAGTAACAGGAGTTGATGTTCCTATTGTATAATAAGCATCTTTTACAACATAGCCGTCACCAGCCA
>Ga0307377_10003218_pt1 | contig 18610 bp, 13 predicted proteins | sample TR3MG_FD_202535 | JGI IMG/M metagenome (GOLD analysis project Ga0307377, IMG submission 202535) | Soil microbial communities from Risofladan, Vaasa, Finland - TR-3 | ecosystem: Environmental > Terrestrial > Soil > Coastal area > Acid sulfate soil | place: Finland: Risofladan, Vaasa | collected... | reverse complement strand
CACTTCGTCCTGCCGCATTCTTTGCTGCCGGGAACGACTGCGCTGATGATTCCAAAGACAGCGGATGGCCGCGTGCTTTTCGCTATTCCATGGCACGGATCTACAATCGTCGGAACTACGGACGTTCCCGTGGATCGAGCGAGCGCTGAACCACGAGCACTCGCCACGGAAAAGGAGTTTCTCTTCGACCACATTGATCGCTACTTCGGCTACAGACCAAATGTAGAACAGATTCTCAGCGTGTGGTCGGGCTTGCGGCCGCTGGTGAAAAAGGCCGGCGTCAAGACATCGAAGCTATCGAGAGACCACACCATCCTCGTTTCGCCAACGGGCGTGGTGACGGTGACTGGAGGAAAGTGGACTACATATAGGCGCATGGGACAGGATACGATCGATCGTGCCTCTACCGTCGCGTCGCTTCCCAAGCGCCCGTCGAGGACATTGGAACTGAAGATTCACGGCTGGACGACTGATTTCACCTGCGCGGCGTCCGGCTGGGAGCGCGTTTACGGCTCCGACCTGCCGATGCTTCATGCCCTCTCGTCCAAAGACGCCGCACTCGATGCACTTCTTCATCCGCGACTTCCCTTTCGCGCGCGCGAGGTGGTTTGGGCAGCGCGCAATGAAATGGCACGCACGGTAGAGGATGTTCTCGCCCGCCGCACTCGCGCACTTTTTCTCGATGCGCGCGCCGCAATTGAAGCCGCGCCTGCCGTTGCCGAGCTTTTGGCACGGGAATTGAACCGAAGTGAAGCCTGGATGGCAAAGGACCTGGCAGAGTTTCTTGCAGTAGCAAAAGGCTACGTGCCAACTGAGTAAGGTTTCGCCAAGTTAAAGTTATGCGCAGCCAGGATTTGCTCCGTTGGATTCCGCTGTTTGCTGGCTATCTCGGCAACCTATAAGCCATTGACTCAGGCCCGCGCAGTGTTAAAGACTGAGTGTCGATAGTTTTCACCCGTAATGAAAAGAGCGTGCTGTGTTTGACAACGACAAAGTCAAAGGAGATGGAGTTGCGCACCACGGCAGCTCGAAGCGGGTGCTTCGCCAACTCTCCATCAAGGACATTGCGCGGCTCGCTCGGGTATCGCATCCCACCGTTTCACGCGCTCTGCAGAACAGCCCTCTTGTAAACGCAAAGACGGCCGAGCGAATCCGAAAAATCGCTAAGGAGTCAGGCTATCGAGCCAGCGCGGTTGCACGCGGTCTCGTCACCAGGCGCACGCGCACCATCGGACTTGTCGTTACAACCATAGCCGATCCATTTACCAGTGAGGTTGTGTCTGGAATTGAGCAAGCGGCAAACGATCACGGCTATTGTGTCTTTCTCGCCGATTCCAACGCCGATCCAGAGCGCGAAAAGAAAATCGTTCAATCGTTTGCCGAGCAGCGGGTAGATGGCATTATCGTCACCTCTTCCCGCGTCGGCGCGCTGTATCTTCCCCTATTGTCGGAAATGATGGTTCCAATCGTGCTTGTGAACGACCAGTACCCCGGTGCGTTCGTGCACTCCGTCATGATCGGCAATCAAGAAGGTAGCCGGACAATCACACAGCATCTGATCGGACTGGGTCATCGGCGCATTGCCTATATCGGCGACCAGTTCGGTTATCAATCGGATACGGAGCGCCATGCAGGATACAGAGAGGCGCTGGCGGCAGCCAGGATTCCGGCGCTCCCTGAACTCGTGGTTCGCGGTGACGGCAAATCCGAAGCAGCCATGCAGGCCATGAGTTCATTACTTGAACTCAGCAATCCCCCGACGGCGGTTTGCTGCTACAACGATATGACCGCACTGGGTGCTATGCGTTCGATTCGCCTGCACAGATTACGCGTACCCGAAGATATTTCCGTAACTGGCTTCGACGACCTGTTTGTCGCGTCTTACACCTATCCGCCCTTGACAACAGTGCGTCAGCCGATGCGGCGCATGGGGCAGCTTGCGATGGAGAACCTAATCAAGTTGATGTCCGGGCAGGAATCGGTGGTGAGAATCAAAGTAAAGCCAGAGTTAATTGTGCGGGAATCGACAGCGAAAGTCGGAAAGCGCAAACCCGCGAATGCCCGAAGGTGAGGGCCGGATGCAAGCGCAAACTGCTTACGGCCGTTGCAACTCCATCTTTCCGCGCAAATCCGAAACCCGCCCGTCTTACGCTTGCAGAGGACGATGGAATCCCAATTAATGCACCGGCCGCTTTGCCTCTCTACTCCTTATCCGGGTTGGGAAGAACAATATCTCGAATAATGCCATCCATCTCCCCACAGGATCCGATAAAGCCCCTCAATGTTCTTCGCGTTGAGCCGAACGTATCGAACTCCTCGTACGACAATCCGTTCTCCGTGTAGGCGCGCTCGAAGTCGGGAAACTTGCTCATTAGCGTATCTACAATCTTCGCATCCACAGGCTTGTCGATCCTGGAAATCACTTCGATATCGCTTGCGTTGTAGCGGCGCTGCCAGGCGCAGGGTGGTGAGATGACCACATCGCCGCCGATAAATTCGCTCCAGTGCATGTGGTTGCGAAATGCCGCGGAGAGCAGCCGCAACCGATAACCCCGCTCGCGGTAGATCTTATAGGCTTTCTTGAAGACCGCAACTCCGGCCCACTCCAGATAGCCCGGATCGACAGAGAGATTGTTCTTCTCCAATAGTACTTTGAGCCAATCGTCGAGCCGACCCACCATAATGGTGCAAACCGGTCCCATCGTGGAAATATCAAGTCCCTCAGCTTCGCGCCGCTTCAGACCGCGCTCCACTGCCTCGGCGACGGCTATTGTCTGCGGCAGCGTGAAACTGACGGTGGCGTTGATGCTGATCCCGCGATACGTCGCCTCTTCGATCGCAACAATTCCCGCTCGCGTGGCCGCAATCTTGACGATCATATTCGGAGCCAGTCCGCTGAAGCGGATGGCCTGCGCTAGCATTGCATCGGAATTGCGATAGTTTCGTGGATCAGTCTGGATGGAAAGACGGCCGTTGCGCCCCTTCTCCCGATCAAAGATCGGTCTAAGCAGCTTGGCCGCATTCGCCGACATCTCCTCCACTACCATCCACGCGATCTCATCTTCCGTTGCCTGCGGATGTTGCTCTGCGAGCGTCAGAATACGGCCTTTCCAGAATGTCATCTCCTGCTTGATCACGGTCACCGCAATCGAGGGGTTGCAAGTCGCTCCAACTGCCCCGTGCTCAATCGAATAAGTGAGCTCTTCGATGGCCGCCGAATCGTTCCACAGGCAAGTGGGCGTGGTCTGCGTCATTTTGAACAATGGACTCTTGAACCGAATCTGCTCTTCTACTGGGGCCATGCGCCCTCCCTAAACTGCAAACGTGTGCAGAAAAACCCTACCACTGCTGAAATGCCCGGTCAAGAGCGCTCAACACTGCGGTAACTCCAAATTCCGGACCAAACAAATCAGTTGCAACGGTCCAACATGATGCTGTATCGCTCGATTCAGCGCATCTGCCTTCCAGTCGCCAAGCTACTACGGGCGTGTAATCCAACCGGCACGCAGCCTCGTTTCGCAATCCAGTATCGCAGGTCGTCAAGCATCAGTACCGGTCGACAATCCCGCCGATTGTATTCCAATTTCCGTCTTTATTGTTGACAGGAACGGCCATAAAGGTCGATGATTTTTGGGTTATTGCACACGTGTGCATGTGGCGCGTTATTTCTATCGAATCGTGCCGCCAACATCGGACGAAGCCCGATAATTGCGGGTCTGCGGAAAGTTATAACGGCACGCGTGCGCAGCAGTGCCAAGGAGAGCCCATGAGTAACCTGCTGGTCCGCCCGGAGGTTTTTCGAAATCGGGTTGATAACTTCGGCTTTGAATTTCTATCTCTTGAGTCTCGCCTGCTGGAGCAAGGCAAGACATACAGCGGAGAAACCGGCGCTAAAGAACTGGCGATCGTGGTGCTTGGCGGCGTCTGCTCGGTCAAGAGTTCTCGCGGCGAGTGGCGGAACTTGGGAAAGCGCGCTACCGTCTTTGATGGACTACCCTACACCTTATATCTGCCCGTGAATACTGCCTTCACAGTTACTGCCAACACAAGTTGCGATCTCGCATTCTGTTACAGCCGCGCCGAAGAAGAGCACCCGCCCTGCATGGTGACGCCCGACGATGTGGGCATCGAGATACGCGGAGGCGGCAATGCTACCCGCCAGATCAACAGTATGCTGCCGCCGAGTTTTCCCGCGCATCGCCTCATTATTGTGGAAGTCTTCACTCCCGCCGGCAGTTGGTCCAGCTTTCCGCCGCACAAACACGACGTGCACAATCCCCCCGGAGAAGTTGACCTCGAAGAGATTTACTACTACCGTATCGACCGCCCGGAAGGCTTCGCCATCCAAAAGGTGTACACCGCCGATGGCCGCATTGACGAAACGATCACAGTGCGCGACGGCGAGCTTGTTCTGGTCCCGGAGGGCTATCATCCAGTGGTGGCCGCACACGGCTACAACGTGTATTACCTGAATGCGCTGGCGGGCTCGGCACGTTCGCTTGCCGCATCGGACGATCCAAACTACGCATGGGTGCGCGGCACATGGCAGGAGAAGGATCCAAGAGTACCCATGGTGAAAAGGTGAAAGAGATGAAGACGCGTCGCATGACAATGGCGCAGGCCCTGATCCAATTCCTCAAGAACCAGTATGTGGAGCGCGACGGACAGCAACGCGAGTTCTTCGCCGGAATGCTCGGTATCTTTGGCCACGGGAATGTCGCGGGCATTGGACAAGCACTGCAACAGAATCCCGATTTCAAATACATCATGGTGCGCAATGAGCAGTCGGGCGTGCACCTGGCGGCGGGGTTCGCCAAGGCCAGCAACCGCCTGCGCGCCTTTGCCTGCACCTCTTCGATCGGTCCCGGCGCAACCAATATGATCACCGGCGCAGCACTGGCCACCATTAACCGGCTCCCCGTGCTGCTTCTGCCCGGTGACATCTTTGCGCGCCGCAACGTAGCGCCAGTGCTTCAGCAAATGGAATCGCCCAGCACGCAGGACGTCGGCGTCAACGATTGCTTCAAACCCGTATCGCGATACTGGGACCGCATCTATCGCCCGGAGCAGCTCATCACTGCGCTGCCGGAAGCGATGCGCGTGCTCACCTCCCCGTCCGACTGCGGAGCCGTGACGCTTGCGCTGCCGCAGGACGTGCAGACGGAAGCATACGATTATCCCGTAGAACTCTTCCGCAAGCGCGTGTGGCTCATTCGCCGCGGCCAACCCGACCAGGTGTCGTTCGTTCGTGCAGTTGAAGCGATTCGCACTGCGAAGAAGCCGCTGATCGTCGCCGGCGGCGGTGTGCTGATGAGTGAGGCCTCGCAGGCTCTCGACAACTTTGTAAGGCAAACCGGCATTCCGGTTGCGGAGACGCAGGCAGGCAAAGGTTCGCTGGCCTGGGACCATCCGCAATCGATGGGTGCGATCGGCGCAACGGGCACCTTAGCCGCAAACCGGTTGGCGCACTCAGCTGATCTTGTGATTGGCATTGGCACCCGCTATGCCGACTTCACTTCCGCGTCTATGACAGCGTTCCAGAATCCGGCCGTACAATTTGTGAACATCAACACCGCGGAGTTCGACGCCTACAAGGTTGGTGCTATCCCCGTTGTCGCGGACGCGCGTATTGCACTCGAACAGCTTTCCGAGGCGCTGACCGAGAAGAAGGTGAGCACAGAGTATGCAGCTGAAGTTGCCGGATTGAAGGTTGAATGGGAAGCAGAAGTCGATCGCTTGTTCAATCTCAACAACCCCGGACGCCCCGCGCAGAGCGAAGTCATTGGCGCCATGTGGAACGCATCCGGACCGCGCGACGTACTGCTTTCCGCCGCCGGCAGCCATCCCGGCGACTTGCACAAATTATGGCGCACCCGGACGCCCAACGGCTATCACATGGAGTACGGCTACTCCTGCATGGGCTATGAAATCCCAGCGGCCATGGGCGCGAAACTCGCCGACCCCAGCCGCGAAATTTATGTCTTCCTCGGCGACGGTACTTATCTCATGATGCCGACCGAAATTGTGACATCGGTGCAGGAAGGAATTAAAATCATCATCATTCTGGTGGACAATCATGGCTTCGCCAGCATCGGCAGCCTGAGCCGTTCGCTTGGTCAGCAAGGATTCGGCACCAGCTACCGACTCCGTTCGGCCACATCTGGCCAGTTGGATGGCGATCGACTGCCAGTGGACTTCGTCGCAAACGCCCGCAGTTTGGGAGCGCACGCGTTAAAAGCCAACTCTCTCGACGAGTTGAAGACCGCCCTCGTTAAAGCCAAAGCGCTCGATCGTACAACGGTAATCGTGGTAGAAACGGACCCCTCGATAAGCGTGCCGGGCTACGAATCCTGGTGGGATGTCGCGGTTGCCGAAGTTTCTGAGATGGACAGCGTGCGCAAAGCCCGTGCAAGCTATGAAGAGGCGCGCAAGCGCGAACGCCATCACCTCTGAGGAGAACCAAGCAAATGACTGACAGGTTGCAGAATTTCATCGATGGCGCCTGGAGCCACTCCGCCGCCGAACAGACACTGGACGTCCTGAACCCGGCTTCGGCTGCAGTCATTGCCCAGGTCCCACTCTCATCGGCCGCCGAGGTGAACAAGGCCGCCGAAGCCGCAGCCCGCGCGTTTGTCGCGTGGCGCCGCACGCCGGTCGGAGACAGAATTCAGCCGCTTTTCAAGCTCAAAAGCCTGCTCGAAGCGAACCGCGACGACCTTGCCAGGACCATCACCGACGAGTGCGGCAAAACCCTTGCCGAGAGCAGAGGGGAGATGCAGCGCGCTATTGAGAATGTCGAGACCGCGTGCGGAATGCCGATGATGATGCAGGGTACTAACTGCGAAGACATCGCCGCCGGCATCGACGAACACATGATCCGCCAGCCGCTGGGTGTGGTCGCAGCAATCACTCCTTTCAACTTCCCGGGCATGATTCCCTTCTGGTTTCTACCCTATGCTGTTGCTGCCGGAAATTGCTTCCTGCTTAAGCCTTCCGAGCGCGTGCCGCTGACCTCGCAAAAGCTCTTTCACCTGATTGAATCAGCAGGTTTCCCATCCGGCGTTATTCAACTCGTGAACGGCGGCCGCGACGCCGTCAACGCAATCCTCGATCATCCGGCGATTCGCGCTGTCAGCTTTGTTGGCTCCACGGCCACCGCGCGCTACATCTACAGCCGCGCCGCGGCCAACGGCAAACGCGCGCAATGCCAGGGCGGCGCCAAAAATCCAGTAGTCGTGATGCCCGATGCCGACATGGAAATGACTACCCGCATTCTCGCAGACTCCGCATTCGGCTGCGCTGGACAACGCTGCCTAGCCGCATCGGTTGCCATCACCGTGGGCGATGCCCGGCCAACCTTCACCGACCAGATTGTGGCTACGGCCTCCAGTCGCAAGGTGGGCTACGGCGCAGCTGAAGGTGTGGAAATGGGCCCGGTAATCTCGGCCGAGAGCAAGACGCGCATTGAAGGCCTCATCGCAAAAGGCGAGCAGGATGGTGCGCGCATTCTCGTCGACGGCCGCACCAGCACGATTGCCGGCTACGAAGACGGCTTCTTTGTTTCGCCCACAGTCCTGGATCAGGTTCCGCCGGAAGCCGAGACTGCACGCACAGAAATCTTCGGACCGGTACTCAGCTTGATGCACGCCAAAACAATCGAAGAAGCAATCGCACTGGTGAATGGCCGCAGCTACGGCAACATGGCGTGCATCTTTACCACTGATGGCGCCAACGCCCGCCGCTTCCGCTATGAAGTCAATGCAGGCAACGTCGGCATCAACGTTGGCGTTGCGGCGCCCATGTCAACATTCCCCTTCAGCGGATGGGGTGAGAGTTTCTTCGGCGACCTGCATGCGCAGGCCCACCACGCGGTCGAGTTCTACACGCAGACAAAGGTGATTGTCGAACGCTGGCCCAGGGACTGGAGCCGCAAGTTTTGAAGGAGAAACCATGAAAGGCCTTTTAGTTGGCAACGCTCCGTGTTCGTGGGGCACGCTGGAGCACCAGGACACAAGCCAGCAAGTTCCGTTTGATCGCATGCTGGATGAACTCGTCGAGACCGGCTACACGGGAACAGAAATGGGCGACTGGGGCTATATGCCCACGGATCCGGCCGCACTTGGCGACGAATTGATCAAGCGCAATCTGGTCATGCTGGGCGCGTTTGTTCCGGTGGCGATGAAGTACCCTGAAGCCCATGCCGAGGGCGTGGCCGTCGCCGTAAAAACAGCACGCCTGCTGGCCGCGGTGGCCTCCACGCCGTCGCCTTACCTGGTTCTCGCGGACGACAACGGCACTGATCTTGTGCGAACCAGAATCGCCGGACGCGTGACACCTGGAGACGGCCTGAGCCCTGCAGAGTGGAAGGCGTTTGCCGGTGGTGCAGACCACATTGCGCGCGCGGTCTTCGAGGAGACGGGCCTGCAAACAGTCTTTCATCACCACTGCGCTGGCTACGTCGAATCGCCGGACGAGATTTCAACCCTTTTGGAGTTGACGGACCCACAGCGACTCGGACTCGTCTTCGACACCGGCCATTATTGCTATGGCACCGGCGAAGAGAATTGCGATATCGTCGCGGCGCTGAATCGCTTCAAAGACCGCATCTGGTACATTCACCTCAAAGACATCGAGCCTGCCGTTGCGCGGCGCTCGCGAGCCGAGCAGTGGGACTACTTCACAAGCATGCGAAACGGCGTCTTCTGCGAACTCGGCAAGGGTTCCGTGGATTTTCCGGCCCTGTTGCACTGGTTGGCTGCGCAAAACTATCAAGGCTATTGTCTCGTCGAGCAAGACGTTCTGCCCGGAATGGGTACGCCCAAGGAGAGCGCGCGCCGAAACCGCGAGTATCTGCATTCCATCGAATTCAATTTTACCGAACCACTTGTACGTGTTTAATCCGTGAAATTCAGGCGTCTCTGGCTGATTTCGAGGGGAAACCAGCCAGAGAATGTTCATGGCAATCGCTCTCAGTTACCAACCTTGTTTGACCCTATTTCTGCGAGGACGCATTGAACGAGAAGAAGCTTCATGTCGGAATCATAGGCGCTGGCCGTATCGGCCGCGTGCATGCAGAAACACTGGCGTTCCGCTTGCCGCAATCGCGGATCATGGCAATCGCTGATGTGAACCACGAGGCGGCGCAGTCCTTGGCAGCCCACTGTGGCATTCCCAAAGTCGCCGCATCGAGCACAGAGATAATCGCCGACCCCGCAATCGAGGCAGTGCTCATCTGCTCTTCAACCGACACGCACGCCGATCTCATCGTCGAGGCCGCCAAAGCAGGCAAGCACATCTTCTGCGAAAAACCCATTGCCCATAGTCTGGGCCAGATCGATCGTGCTATTGCTGCCGTTAAGGCAGCTGGCGTCCAACTCCAAGTCGGATTCAATAGGCGTTTCGACGCTAACTTTGCCCGCGTCCGTCATGCCGTGGCGAACGGCGAAATCGGCAATCCAAGCCTGATGCACATCATCAGCCGCGATCCTGCACCGCCGCCGCTCAGCTACATCCGCGCCTCGGGCGGCATATTCATGGATATGACAATTCACGACTTCGATATGGCCCGCTTCCTCATCGGCGACGAGGTAGAAGAGATTTACACAACGGGTGGCGTCACAGTCGACCCGGAGATCGGCAAGGCTGGCGATTTGGACACCGCTCTGATCGTCCTGCGCTTCCGCAACGGTGTTATTGGCACCATCGACAACTGCCGCAAAGCCGTATACGGTTATGACCAGCGCGTCGAGATCTTCGGCAGCGAAGGAAAAATCGAAACAGAAAACTGTTATCCGAACCAGGCCGTGCTCAGTAGCGGAAAATCTGTATACAAGGATCTTCCCCTTAACTTCTTCATGGAGCGGTATACCGAGAGTTTTGCGACAGAGTTGCAGTCCTTTACTCAAGCCGTACTCGAAAATCGGGCGACCGCAGTCACCGGAATGGACGGACGCATTCCGGTTGTCATGGCGATCGCCGCGCGAAGGTCCTACGACGAGCACCGCCCGGTTCGTCTGGAAGAGGTCGAAGAATGAAGCGATCAACCCTGATCTGCATCCTGACCGACGCGCACCTATGGGTGCCGGTTGGCATATTGATTCTCGGAACTGCCCTTTTGATGACCTTGAGGTGAATGCGTGAGTGGCAATTTAAAGGGCGCTCCTGGGCGCTCAACTCTTTCCCTGCACAAACTCGGCGTATTCTGCGGACTGGCTGCGGCCGTATGGCTCGGCAGCGCCGAGGCGCCCACCAAACTGGTCAACGCCGGATTCTCTCCCTTCATCATTTCCATGGGCATGGTGATGGGCGCCTTTGTCGCGCGCTGGACGGTTCCCACACTGCTGAAGGGCACGGGCTTCCTCTTTCAGGATCTACTCGACAAACCTCACCTGATTGTCTGGGCCGTGCTTGCCGGAATGCTTTGGGCGGTTGGCAACACTCTTACCATCTTCGCGGTACGCAATGTTGGTCTCGCCATCGCCTTTCCGCTCTGGAACACCAACAGTTTAGTCGGCCTCTTCTGGGGATGGTTGCTGTTCAGGGAACTCCGCGGTGCCAGCATCAAAGAATGGTCAAAAGTTCTGGGGGGAGCCTTCGCCGTCGTTGGCGGCGCGTCCATTCTCGCTGTTGCCACTGCAAGCCAGTCTGACACGCCAGGCAAGGCTGCGGTTGGCATCATGGCAGCCATAGGCGCTGGCCTCATGTTCGGCACCATGTACATTCCCTATCGCAAGGCGTACATCAGCGGCATGAATCCTCTCTCCTTCGTCACTATCTTCACTTTCGGCGAGTTGGGCACCGTCTTCCTCCTCACAACAATCAATCTGGGCGGCACAAGCAGGCTCGTCGCGGAACTGCACCGTGCTCGGCCCATGCTGTTCTGGCCGTTTCTTGGAGGATTCTGCTGGGTCATCGGCGACCTGTTCCAGCAGTATGCGGCAAAATACATTGGCATCGGCCGCGGCATTCCGCTCTCCAACACCAATCAGCTTTGGGGCTTGGCCTGGGGTGCGCTTGTCTTCGGCGAATTGGTCGGAGTCAGTCCATCCGGAAAAATGCTTATCTTCGCTGGCTCCGCAATCATGATCGCTGGAGCTGTTGCCATCAGCATGGCCGATCCAGGCCCATCCGAACTCGTAAACTGGAAGTTCGCCATGGACCGCGAATGCACGCGCTACAGATTGAACACAGAGCAGGTTGCCGCCGTCGTTGCCGGTGACGACCCCTATGCCGGCCAGCCATACCAGCGCCGCTGGTGGGAAGTTGCGATCATTTGCGTTTCGACGGGCATCTTTGTCTGGTTGGCCCTGGGCACGCGCGCCCAGCAAATCTCGCTCAGCCTGCCCTGGACTATCGTCCTCGTCATTGGAACGCTCATACCTTTGGGAGTCTGCGGAACCCTGCTATGGAAGAGAACTCGGTTCTCTTAGAAGATGAGCAATCTGAGGTCATCTAACTGCCCCAGTTGGTCCGATGAACTGTATACTGCTGCGCATCAGCAAGCCAAAACGGAGAGCCTCCGCGAATGAAGGTTCCATCCCTAACCCCGTGGGAAGTGGCGAGGCTGCGAGATCGCTGGGGCTCCTTCATAAAGTCTGTCTCTGGACCTCTACAGGTAACGTACTCCGGTTCAAAGACTAGGGATCGGAGCCGCGGGAAAGCCGCAGTTCCTCAGTCCCGTCACACCTTCGGCGAAAAATCTGTCAGCTTCATGAACGTCGACTCGTGCTTGTTCACGAACGCGCCAGCCTTCTCCGTCTCCGCCTTCAGCGCAACCCACTCCGGATCGACCGCAAACTTCGCCCAACTCTCCTTCGCTGCCTCCCGGCTCTTGTGCCGCAGCAGATAGATCAGCGTTCTTCCCGCCAGAGGCTCGTCAGTCGGCACCCAATACCCCACCCCATGCATCCCCAGCCGCGCAAAAATCTTGGTCTCCTTGGTGCGGAACCGGTCGAGAATCAGATCCTGCTTGCCTTCATTCAGGTGGTAGATCCGCAGTTCATACACGGTCTCCGCTCCCTGCGCCTCGGCGCGCTCTTCAAGCATCGCCGTCATCATCGTAGCCGCTCCAATTCCCTTCAACAGATCTCTTCGTTCCACACACGCCTCCGTGTACCCTTGATTGAATGTCATCAGGCTTAAGCCAGCCTGTAAAGACTTGAATTGCGTTACCAGCAGAGTCTACATCGAAAGAGGTACGTTTTATCCATACTCTTCACCAGAAAACAAGACACTGTCGCCGGAACGCGACACCTGCTTCATCCGGCTGTTGAATCGTGAACAGCCCAACACACACTTTCAGACTGGCTCCACTCGAATTGATCCTTGACGATCTCAACGTCAAACCAGATTTCTCTGGGCGACATGGGCATTTGCGGGGACTATGCCACAGCTCTGATCTCCTATGTAACCAAGGATACCCCTACATCACGAAAGTTGGTGATCCGGATGAAGCCAGTGAGATGGCGTACTTCTTCCATTGCACCTTCAACCCGACCGGAACACCGACGACCGGATGCGGCGCTATTATTTGGGCCATGGGTGGAACAGCAATGGTGCAAAGTGAATGAGGTTGTCGCGCCAGACAAGCCAGGTATGCAGACCCGGAATCTCGATCTGCGTGACGGGCATGTTCCTTTCTTGCAGGAATGCCACCAGTTTGCGATTGGGCGTAATGAGTCCGTCCTCAGCACCGCAGCCTATCCACAGAAGGCGCAGGTTGGCGGTCTTGGGATCTAGAGTGGCGAACTGCTTGGCGAAGTCGAGCTTCTGAACCGCGGCACTGAGACCAATCACGGACGCAAAGTAGTCGGTGTGGGCAAGTCCAATCGTCACGGCTTCCAGCCCGCCCATCGAGAGGCCGGCGATGGCGTGATCGTCACGGTTCTTGGAAATGTTGTAGGTCGACTCAACCTGGGGCATGACCTCCGTCAGGAATGCTCTGGTGAAGAGATCAGTGTTGTGGTCAATGCTGGACGGGCTCTGCCATACATCAAACGGGCTGTGAATGAACGCGAGATCGCCATAGCCCAGAGGCATGACGACCACCATGGGTACGACTTTGCCTTGTGCGATCAGGTTATCGAGAATAAAGTTCGCTCGACCGTTGTAAATCCACCCATAGGCGTTGTCCGTCCATCCGTGCAGAAGATAGAGAACCGGATAAGGTTTGCCCGCAGGGTCGTAACCGGGCGGGGTGTACACATAGTAGTCGCCCTGGTTGCCGGGCAGGCCCAGAACGACAGAGGTCGTGTACATATGATGATGCACCGTGCCATGGGGAACGGCGGTCGCGTCCCAAAGTTCGGGCCCGTCGCCCGGCACGGTAACCATGCTGGCCGGGCGCATCAGGGAGTTCGAGATGACAGGGTTCGCTGGATCGAGAAACGATATGCCGTTGATCTCGAAGTGATAGCGGTAGATACCCGGCGGCAGCGGCGCAGACCTGATAGTCCAGATCCCTTCGGCGTCCTGGTGCATCGCGAGCGGCTTGGCGACGTTTTCGATCGAGCAAAGGACAGCATTGGCCCCAGGATCACGATAGCGGAACGTAATGCTGCGGTCGGAATTGATCTTGATTGAAGGAAAGCTAGGAAGCACCTGCGCGGAAGCAGGCGCCAAGAAAGCAACAACTGTCAAAAGCGCAACCGAGATCTTGGCGATATTCGACACGCCGCGAACCATATTCAGATTCATACGCACCAGTCTAGCCGAGTTTGCGCAAGGTACAAGCAGATTCCATTGGCATCTTCGAAACGCACGATCAACTTCACCGGCAGAGGACACCGTTTGAAAGGGCCCCTAGAGTCCTCTGCTCCTGGCTCATCTCTCGCGGCCCGTATCTACCCTGACCTTCAATCTCATGGAAAGCACCCCCCCACGCAACGCCACCACAGTTTGAGGCGAACGGCCCCGCACTCACGGTCGACCGCTACGCTCAGCGGCTAAATGGACGGAGAAGATCAACAAATTATTTGTTTCCCAGTGTCTTTTTATCCAAGATCGAACTTTCTGGCGAAGCTCTCAAGGGAACAATGCGAATGAGGCTTGAAGATCGCGGAACAGCCAACCTGCAGAATCTTCAAATGTTCGCACTTGATTGCTTCTCTACGCGAACCGCACATTGCTTGAAGTTGGGTTCGCGCGAAATCGGCTCGTATGCACTTTGGGTCAGCTGATTAGAGTTTGTCTCCGCAAAGGAGAGGGAGGAATACCTGCCCGGGACGACATGCGCTGCAGGATAGAAATCGCGCCAGTCTTGGTGCGTGTATGCCAGTGCTCAACGGTTCTTCTTGTGTTCAGTATCAATGGGAAATCCACATTTGGCTGCTCCGGAAATGACGCCCATTGAGTTGGGATTAGCTGCCCTCGGCCATCTGGATTTGCAAACACTCCGTCGACATAAAGACGGCGAACCGTGGAGGGAGCCTCTGCGCTTCCGGCAGGAAAAGGCCATTGAATTCCACCACCCATTTCAATCTCTTCGTACGTCATACCGGAGTAGTCGCATAATCTATCTGTAGAGATCCGTCTCCAATCCTCAAAGGCATCAGAAGGGCCGCTCCAGCCGGGGAAGAGTTTGTCTCTGCATCCAAGCTTCTCGGCCAAGGAAAGGAAGATATGAAAATCGGAGCGTGCCTCACCCGGTGGCGCCACAGCAGCATTAACTTTACTGACGCGACGCTCCGAATTCGTGTATGTGCCTTTTTTTCGTCCCAGATTGCCGCGGGAAGAACGAGATGCGCCAGTTCGGTTGTGGGGGTCGGATGAAAGCCGTCCTGCACAACGAGAAAATCGAGATTTCCAAACGCGTGCTTCAACACATCGACATTTGGGAAGGAGACGAGAGGGTTGGTGCCAAGAATCCAAAGCGCACGAATCTTGCCAGCCACTGCCGCTTCAATAATATCGGGATAAGCGAGTCCGCGGCTCGTCGGGATGCGCTCTTCCGGGATGTTCCAAATCTGAGCGAGGTCTGCGCGGTCGCTCGCGCTCTCAAATTTGCGATAACCTAGCAGGCCTGAGGCAAAGCCAGCCTCGCGCGCTCCCATCGCATTGCATTGACCGGTAATGGAGAACGGTGACGCGCCGGCCTTGCCAATCTTCCCGGTGATGAGGGCAAGGTTGTTGATCGCATTCAAGGTCTCCGTTCCCTTAGTGCTATGATTCACTCCCGTAGTCTAGCCAATGAACGGCGCGCGCCCGTTTGCGTAGAGTCGTGCAACTGGGACAATCAATTCCTGATCACGTCCCGTGATTTGCGCCGCGGTGTCTACGTCTACGTCCTCCAGCGATCGCCACAAAGCATCAAAGCCTGTCGTGCGCTTTCCCGCGAATTCGCGGTCGTAAAGCTGCTATTAAATAATGATGCGCAGCATCGCGTTCAGCAGGGCTAGGTCCGATCGCGGTTTGACCGGCAGATACAAATCCGCCATCATTGCCGTTTTCGTGACGCGTGGATCAACAACGATGAGAGTCTTCTCCAGATTTTCCTCGATGCGGGAACAAAGGATAGGGTGATTGTCCGCAATGTTTGCACCGATCAGAAAGATGACGTCTGCGCACTCAAGATCTTCATAGGTGCCTGGAGGCCCCTCGCTTCCAAAGGATCGCGTTCAGCTCACGAAAGATCTCCGACTTTTCAATATCGTCGAAAACGCGCTTCTCCTCATCAGCTTCGTCGCGCCTAACCGGAATATTTGTCATGCTCGTGACAGTCGCCGCTTCCCGCTTGAGATCGCTGCAATCAGCCAGGAAGAACGCCAAGATCACTTTTTTCTGTGTTCACTTAAGGTACGGTAGGGCTTTATCCTTGTCTGCAGGCCATGCAAAAGCCGCCTGGCAAATTTTCCCTGTTTGTCTTATTGTGGAGTCTATTGTGAACAACCGCAAGGTAATTAGTCTGCCTTTCCACGCCCCTCCTGCCTGTCACCACACTGAAATACAAAGTGTCGTACATGAAAAGCCCATCTCTGATCGCGGATTGTTGGGAGTGCACCAGTCGGCACTGTTCCATACGAGAGTTTCTTGTTTCACAAATCGGACTTCTGGCTGAAAATCCGTTTGCTGGACGGGCAACCTCCGCGTCAAAGCAGCTCGGCCCAACCCTGATGTGGCAGTTTGCTACTTCTCCGGAGACGAATCCAGCATTTGGGTAGCATAGCGGAATGGAGAAGAAACGTTGCGATGCTCTGTCTCAGACCACGTGGGCGATCTCAGTCCACCGCGAATGCGGCGTTCGCACATGGCCAACCAATCTGGGGCTTGAAACCCTGGAAGGACTCCAGCCTCATTCGGGCCAGATCAGATCCCGCTCCAGGCTGTGTCATTGCGATAGCTGCCAGCCATTCGTCTCTGCTCCTCCAACTGCAAAGATGCTTGCGCGATTCGAAGGCTCAGGCACAATCGCAGCATTTATTGGTAGCTTCATGCAGCAGCAAAAGGAAAGGATTCAGATGAGACTCCATGTCAATTGTGGCAAAGTGATGATATTGCTCGTGCTCGCGGCGTTTGCTGGGCCCATGGTCCATGCACAGAACGATGGGATGATCCTTGAACGGGATGGCAACACAATTGTTCTTCAATCGTACGCACCGAACATCATTCGAATCACGTTGAGCAAGACCAGAGCAGCAGCAACCGAAGCCGCTGGATATGGCATTGTGGGAACGCCCTCAATGACAGGCTGGTCTCATGAACAGGACTCAGACGGATACGATATTTTTCGCTCTGGGAGGCTCATCATTCATGTCTCTCCCAGCCACATGGCCAAGTCTCTCCTGCCGCATCCCATGCCGCTCGATGAACTGAATCAGTCGCTGCGAGACCATTACTTTGGTGGAGGTCCCAGGAGAGGTCCCAACGAAGACACGATCTCCGTAACAACGGCCTCGGGACAGATGCTCTTGAACATGCGCAACTGGTCCCTTGTGCCCAACAAATCCGAAACTGCAGCAGCAAGCGTAGAAAATCCCGAGCAAAGCAATCCCCTCTACCGTGTCTCGGCAACATTCGACTCGCCGGCAGACGAACACTACTACGGACTCGGGCAACATCAACAGGGTAATCTCGACCTGCGCGATCATCAGATCCGCTGCTGGCATGATTACGATGCCATCGGTGGAGAGAACGTCTGTGTTCCCTTCATGATCTCCAGCCGCGGCTATGGTCTCATCTGGGACAATCCTTCAAAAACGACCATCAATCTCGGATTCAATCAGCAGAACGTCTGGTCGTCGGAGATCGGAGACCGAGTTTCGTTCTTTGTAATCGCAGGTCAAAACAGCGACGAGATCTACCAGGGCTATCGTCAGCTAACGGGCATCGCTCATCTCTTGCCGAAGGCCGCATACGGTTACATTCAGAGTAAAGCAATCTATCCTACTCAGGATCAGCTCCTGGCGGTTGCAAAGGGATATCGCGACCGTAAGCTTCCTCTGGATATCCTCGTCGTCGACTTTCTCAACATGACAAGGCAGGGCGAACTGGACCTGGACCCCGCGCGCTGGCCTGATCCGGCTGCCATGAACGACCAGCTTCATTCCATGGGCATCACAACACTGCTCAGTGTTTGGCCCCATTTCTCTGCCGGCACGCGCTACTACAACATGCTGCGTGACAAGGGGTGGCTCATTCATACCGCCGATGGCACCCCGGATTCTGGCGGCTTCAAAGACGTCATTGGCCCCAATATCGATACCACCAACCCCGCCGCCGCCAAGTGGTTCTGGGAGGCCATCAGGGATCGATACATCAAGCCCTATCATTTCGACTACATCTGGCTCGACGAAACCGAACCTGATGTCGATCCCGCGAAAGACTTCTTCTACATCGGATCGGGAGCGCGCTATTACAACGTCTATCCCCTCTTCCACACTGCTTCTGTCTACGACGGATTCAGGCGCGACTTCGGCGACAGCCGCCGGGTCTTCATCCTTGCCCGCGCATCCTACCTCGGCGCGCAACGGAACGGCACCGTCTTCTGGTCGAGCGACATCCTATCCACATGGGACATGCTCAAGCGTTCCGTTCCCACCGGATTAGATTTCGCAGCCTCAGGCATGCCCTATTGGGATACTGATATCGCTGGCTTCTTCTCTCCTGCCCTCTCTCCCTCCTACCGTCCAATGCACAAGCCCCTGGTCGATCCTTCAGACGCACTCGCCACGGTCGGCAACTACGTCGACTATCCCGAACTGTTTGTCCGCTGGTTTCAGTGGGCAACCTTTCAACCGGTCATGCGCGCCCATGGCGAGAGGAACCACAACGAGGCTTGGTCCTACGGCAAACAGGCTGAGACGATCCTGGAAAAGTATCTGCGTCTGCGATATCAACTTCTGCCCTACACTTACTCGCTCGCCTATGGAAGCTCTCAAACCGGCGCCCCGTTCATGCGCGCCCTCTTCATGGACTTTCCCGGCGACCCCCATGTAGCGGCCATCGGTGATGAGTACATGTTCGGGCCTGCGTTCCTTGTCGCTCCAGTGACTGATCAGGGAGCGACAAGCCGCACTGTCTACTTGCCCAGTGGTTCAGACTGGTACAACTACTGGACTAACGAACGCCTCAAGGGTGGCCAGACAATCACTGCTAGCGCGCCCATTGACACCAT
>Ga0307377_10003217_pt1 | contig 18611 bp, 30 predicted proteins | sample TR3MG_FD_202535 | JGI IMG/M metagenome (GOLD analysis project Ga0307377, IMG submission 202535) | Soil microbial communities from Risofladan, Vaasa, Finland - TR-3 | ecosystem: Environmental > Terrestrial > Soil > Coastal area > Acid sulfate soil | place: Finland: Risofladan, Vaasa | collected... | reverse complement strand
TCTCCTACCGGGTGTGTTGGAAAGCCTCTTTTCTCTAAAGACTTTCCAATTAACAGTGATATTGTAATTCAGGAAAATAACGCTCCCAAAGCGTAATTTTCCTTTTCATATTTCTTTTTAGAAGATATGGTTCAATCCAAAATATGGAGTTTGCCTTTGTTACGACATTGGCAAAAAATTAAATGAGGTTATCACTATGGCGAATGGAGAAGTTTTTACAACTGTTAAAGTACAGAAAGTGAACAAAGTACATATTGTCGGTGGAAATACTACTACCGTTAAGGAGCACAAGGGCCCTATTAACCTTAATGATGTTATGGGGTATGCGAAGGCGTGTGGTATTAAAGAATTTAAGGTAGCTGTTCCATCTCCTACCGGGTGTGTTGGAAAGCCTCTTTTCTCTAAAGACTTTCCAATTAACAGTGATATTGTAATTCAGGAAAATAACGCTCCCAAAGCGTAATTTATATTTTAAATGTTTAATTTTTTATATTTTGTTAAAATGAATAATGTCGTTACATGTTACATAAGTGAAGGTGATATAATGATAAATGATGATGATTTATATATGAGACAACATGAATTGGATTTAAAAGTTCCAGAAAAAGTTGCGGTTATCGGTGTTGGTGGTGTTGGAAGTTGGGTGGTTAAGTTTTGTGCCATTGCCGGTGTTAAAAATATGATTATTATTGATCCAGATTATTTGGAAGTACATAATTTAAATAGAACACCGTATGCATTCACGTATGTAGATGATTATAAAGTATCTGCTGCTGAAGAAATGGTTTATAGAATAAGGCCTAATATTGAAATAGAAGCATTTCCAATGAGGACAGACGAATTACCAGATGTTATTATAGAAAAATTAAAAGATTATATCATTCTCGATTGCAGAGATGAAATTTCTCCGCTTAAAAATTTCAATCAACCTCCAGTTAGTGGTGGTTATGATGGAAGGAAAATAACTATATCGGTGAATCCGAAACTTGGTGATATTATAAGCGAAGAACAAGTCGTTAGATATAGGATTACACCATCTTATCTTGTTCCACCTGTACTTATTGCAATTACTATGGTAAATCATCTCTGCAATGGTAATTGGACAAATGATCCAAATACGGAGACAATTATGAATATTGATGTAACGAGATTTAATGATATTTTAAAAATGGGAACAAATGGAATTACATATGATTATAGTTAAGGTGATTTAAATGGCACTTGATATTCATAATAAATATAGTAAAGTTACAAATTTAAATGATGAATTTGAAAAATTTAAAAATAAAAATATTAAACCAATTGATAATATATATGCTGGTGAAAATAATTTTACAAAAAATCATAAAAAATCTAATGATAAGCAATTATGTTTTAATAATAAATATTATAATCCATCATTGGAAAAATGTGAAATTTTTAAAAATGTTGATTTCTCCAATTTTGATAATGAGAATAGAGGTGAAATTTTTACATCGGGATTGGTTGTAAAAAAAATAAGTGATTTAAAACTTATTATTGCTTCCAAAATTTTGGATGTTTGTGATTATATTCAAAACAAATATAAAGGATGTGAATTTTCAATCTTATGTAAGGGGGATTGGGATGAAAATGGCAATTGGGTTATAACAGACGAGTTTGAAATTCCGCGTCAAACAATTGCTTCAGCTTCGGTTTATTATGTTCAAAATGAATTACAGGGATTAAAGGAACGCGGATTTAATACAGTAATTCATAGTCACCATAATATGAATTGTTCTTTTAGTAAAGATGATGATGATACTATAAATACACATTTCCCGTGTTCAGTTTTGTATTCAATAAATAATAATAAAGTTGGTGTATTTAAATTAGCAACACTATCGTTATTTTATAATGAAATAAAATTTATACTTGAACCAAAAATTGAGATAAATCGTTATACAAATATTACTATAGATGATAATTTATTGAATGAGCGAATTACAAAAACTAAACCTGTAAAGAAATATACTCAAAGCGATGAATCTTTCAATAAGACGTTAAATAAATCATTCAATAGTGATTTACAATTGATTGATGTTGGAAATGGTTTACCACTTAGTGTTGATGATACTACTATTCAAGACGCATTAGATTTTGAAGAACTTATAGTGCATATTGATTCTCTTGTAATAGATATTTTAGAAATTGCAAAAAATAAAGATTATGAATCTGATTATTTAGAAAAAAATTTTTCATATGATGATTTTATAAAAATGTATCCATACTTTGCTGGAATTATAAAAAAGCCATTCTGCGTTATTGATTCATTTGAAGATGTTCCTATAAATATAATTAAAGAAGATGAAGATGATAAATTAAATGTTATTAGTTGTGATAAAGAAAAGGAAATATATGATCCACTTGATGAAGTTTATGACGAAATAAATGGGCATGAGGAAATTTATGAAAAATATTATCAATTACAACTTGCAGAATCTACACCAAATTTTTTAGAGTTTTAAAAAGGTGATGCTCTTATGAAGAGAAATGAAGAAATAGTCGTAAATAGATATTATGCTGGAACTTTAACTGATATTTTTGAAAAGTATACGGGAGTTATAATTATTCATGATGAAGAAGATGTTAAACGGTTAAAAGAAAATATAAATTCAAAATGGGTTAATGAAAATGCAAATTTTTTTGTTGTAGTTAAAGATAAATTAAATACTTTATATATTATAAATGATATTATAGATATTGATGCGAATATTTATTATATTCATTATCCCATAAAGGAATCTTCCAATGAAAGTATATTGAATAATGGGGTTGGCAAATGTGGATAATAATTTATGATCATTTTGATAACAAAAATTTAATGTGGTATGATTTGAATAACACAATTGTTAAAGATAATTTGTCAACTTATAGAGATTATTTTTTTTCTGGTAATTGGTTAAAAGTTATACCAATACTAAAATCTGTTTTTCCACATCAGTTTCGTTTATATGATGATGATGGAACATGGTGTTTAACTGGTTATATGGATGATGCCTCATTGAAAAATAATGATGTATTTGATATTATTGATATTGGAATGGTACAATTTGGATGTACAACTATGAAATATGAAATGAATGGGGAATTACATTTATTGTAGGTGTTATTTATGTATGAAGCTTCTATTATTAAACATAATGATTCCGATTTTCTTGAAATCAAACTTGATGAAACATGGTTTAAACAATTTATAAAAGAATTTAATATTGTTATAGAGGGGGATGTTGAAAATTATATAAATGATAATTTTTCAATAACTCTTAATGATATTCTCAATTTTTCAACATATATACTTTTTGATGATGTAAATAAAGGAAAAAGGCATTTATATGATATAACAATTGAAGAGGTTATAGCATTATACACTTCTAGCCCATGTAGAAAATTTATGGAAGAGATATTTGCATATCAATATTCAAAAGGGAAACCAATTTTTTTACGAGATGCCACATCTAAAAAATATTGTATGTCTCTTATTAGATTAACACCATATGATGATGAAATTATGCATGATATTTTTAAATGTGATTTCCCCGATTCACCTGATGTACCTACTATGTCTTCTCTTAATAATACTAAATATAATCGTTATTTCAATATTATTACAAAAATAATTTTTGAAAACTGGATGTATTTTATAGATTGGGTAAGTGATGTAAAAATATTTAGAATATTAAATTGTAATAATCTTAATATAAACAATATAGTCTATGGAGACATCACAAATGAAAATAATTTAAGCGGATATAAAGAATTAAAATGTAATTTTGTATCAAATGATGGGAGTGTAGATAACATTACAATAAATATTGACGAAATGTTGGAAAAAGAAAAAAATGAAAAATATAATAAGTTGACTAATTATTTTAGTATACAAAATAAAATATATTTGGATGCTTTAAATGAATCATATAATACTATAATTGATGCTTTAACAATTCAGTTAGATACATTAAATAGAAATATATTCAAAAATTATTTTGATATGTTAAATTTAATTAAAAGACTTGGATGGTCTATTGTTAATATATGTTCCGTGAAAATGGATGTAGTATATCAGGAAAGAATATTTGTAACAAAATTAAAATTTCATGAAAGATATATAGAATTACCAAATCCATTGGGGAATAAAAATTTTAAAGAATTATTTTTTATAGATAATTTAAAATTAACTAATATTACAAAAGGAAAAGTTAGTGATGAATCCAAATTGTTTGGTAATGGATTACATCCTGTGTTTAAAAATATAAATTACCAACAACATTATTATTATTATGAATCTAAAAATATAAATTTAGATGATATATATGAAAATATAAATATGAATTCGGGTATGATTAAAAAATTAAATTCTATTCAGGAATTATCAGAAGTTTTACTTTATATTCTTTCATTTGGGAATCATAAATCAATAGATGTATATAAAATATTAGAAGAACCAAATCAGGATATGTATAATAAAGATGTCGTTGATATAATAAGAATATTGGTGCTTGGAACAAGTGAAACTATTAAAGTTATGTCAAATGGGAAATTACGTTGCAGTATTTCTAATAATAAATTAAAAGAATATGCAAAATTGGCATATTCTAATTTCAGAGGAGTGTATTTACCAATATATAAAGAAAATTTACAAGCATATAATGAAAGTATAAATGTTAATTAAATATATTTATTTGTTTAGTAAAGTGTATTATATGGTGATGCAATATGTACTTTTATGTAATAACACCCATATGTGATAATGAGAAAAATGAAATTTCCTATGATACTTCTTTTTTTCATTTATTGCATATTCCAATTGATAAAAATATAAATGTTAATGATAATGTGATTTTAGAAAATTATAAGAAAAATATTGCTATTTATTATTCTGATATATGTAATTTTTTAATATATTTAACTGATGTTGGTATATTAAATGAGCATAATTCCGAATATGTAAAAAACATTTATACTACTAATATGGAATACATGAAAAGAGGAGGCGCACGATATTTATTTAAATCTTATGGGTTTGATTATATTAAGAGGGGGGAAATAACTCATCCCACACCCGAAATTAGTTTGCTTAATAATTTATTTACTGATATATTTGATAATAATCCAGATATCGATATAATTTTTTTTATTTCACCGTATAATATGGTTTCTAGTTATGCAAGGTATAATGTTTTTCCAAACCCTGAGAAAATTTCTAATATTATATATGAACACATTGATATATTTATACATTATTTAAATATGAAGGAAAAGAATATTTTATATAATAAATATGAAAAGAATGTTAAAAATTATAATCTTGCCTTAAAATTTTATTTTGATAAAATGTTTTTTAAATTTTGTAATAAAATAGATATTTATAAAATAACTTGTTTAGATTATTTAAAAAACCCATTTATAAAAATTTATGAAAAGGAATATAGTATTTCTAAAAATATTCAAAGTATAGAAAACAATAATTTAAATTTTAATAATATATTATCTTTTTCGGCAGTAAATAAAACAAATAAATATAATAAAATTGTGAGTATGGGTGAACATAATATTAGAAAATTACTGAATAAAATATCGGATGTGAAAGGTAAAAATGTGGAAGAAATATATAATTTGTTATTTAAATTAAAAAATAATGGGTGGTCATTAAAGTCTTTCGGGGGTAGTGGTTCATTATTTTTAGAATATAAAGATAAAATATATGCTGAAACATTTTTATATGGGGGGAATTTATTTGAACTTCCAGAAGAATTTAAAAATGTAATATATGTATCAGATATACATTTATCATTTGATTCATCTGAAATTCGTGGTGTTAGAGCAATTGGAACGAATCCACATTTGCATAGTGGTAATTTATGTATAGGAGATTTACAAGGTAAAAGATTAGATAACATATTATTACTTTGTGATAATTTAAAAATAATAAATTATTCTAGTATGTATGAATGCGGATGGGCAGATATATTAGAGATAATGACATCTGGTAATATTCCATTACGTGCATTGAGGAGATTATTTATTTTTGGATCGAGGCGTGATTTAGAAATGGTATCTGATGCTATTACAAATTTTAATTTTGATATGAGCACATTGGTATATAAAGAAGAATTTTTGCCTTATTCAAAATTGGCTATTGAGAAATATAGGGGATATTTTAATCAATTATTGGTAAATGGGGAAATAAATGGAACAATATTTACTTTGGAGTGATTTAAATGTTTATGAATTTAAATAATTACACTGTTAATGAAAATAATAATTTTGTTAACATTGGATTTATTAAAAATAACATGACAAAATATGCCAATGAATTATTAAATATTGGAAATAATGAAAATATTGAATTTGTAAATATGATTATAAATAATATTGGGAAAATTTCACGTTACGATTTATTTACATTCATATCTACTTATGGTTTGTGTAGTGATGATATTTTATCTGATTTTACCAATGCTTTGGGTTATGACTATACTCCTTCTGAAATTATTCGACATTTTGGTATAGTAGAAAAAATTACGCCAGGATTTGATAATAGTATTTTATTTGGTGTTAAACCAACTAAAATGAATATTGGAACAAATGAGATGTTATTATATAAGTATAATATATCTGAAATATCAAAAAATATAACATATGATAAATATTTAAGTATGTTAATGGAAAATAATATTAGTGGCCCGGAAATTTTGAAAAGATATATAGGTGATTTTGTTAATTATTTGAATATAAGTCGAATGAGAGTATTATTCAATATGGCATTTCCAGACAACGTATATAATAGGGAGGAAATATTTAAATTGAACATGTCACCAGTATTATCAAATAACGGTGTATTATTTTATAAAAATGCCAAAATTTTGAATAACAGTATACATATGAAATTGAATAATACTACAGATATTATGTTTAAAAATAAAAATACATATATAGATAAAAACGATAATGTAAATACGTTTATTAAAAATTATTTGAAATCGAATTTAAATAAACAAACAATTATTATAAATGATAAATTGCACCAAATTGAAAAAATTGAACATATGATAAAAAATAGTAAAGATAATATATATGATGGATTTATTTTACAATTAGAGAAAATGAGAGAGAGTGGATGGGATTTTGGTGAAATTAAATTTGGTGGGAGTTTTGGAAACACAATAACATTTTCATATAAAAATAGAATATATGCAAATGGTATAATCGTTGGTAATGAAGTAAAAGAATTTCCAGATGAATTGAAAAAATTATTTTATATTTATGACATAGAGATATATATTGATACTAATCATGGTACCATAGTTGGTGGAGTAGGTAAGGGATTTTACCCTCATTTGAGAAATGGTGGATGTGAGCATATTCGTACGAGACAAGAGAGTTCTTATAAACAATCATTGTGTCTTGGCGGATTATCACATGCTAAATTAGATAAAATTGCAAATTTGCCATCTAATTTAGAACTTTTATATTATAATAGTATGCATAGTTGTTTGGCAGAACAACTAATTAGAGTTTTAAATAGTTCTTCCAATAAACCACTTTTTGATAATATAAAAAGAATTTATAGAGATACTGGTGATAATAATGTTGAGTTAATAAAGTTAATCGAAAAAAAATATATTGGATGTTTATCTGAACAAAATGAAACATTGAGTAAAGGTGAGATATTTGTTGCCTGAAGATAATACTGATGTATATTTTTTTGAGGATAAATTAGATTCATTTTTTTGTTATTATGATTATGATAATGATGATATATTACCATGTGAAAATATAAAAGATATACCGGAAAATGAAAAATGTATAGAATTATTACGTTATTATAATAAAGGTAAAGAAATAGAAAATTATTATTTAATTTTTTACGATTACGAACATAAACCAAAATCTATAGCATATCATGTGTTAGAAGTAAATGATGCAATATATTTAAATCATGATACAAATGAAGCAAATGAAAAAGAAAAAATAGTACAACAATGTATTAAAATTATAACAGAGGTAATGTATGAATGCATATGTTATAATAAAGAGATTACTAATGTAATAACGAAGTTTCAACCAAACATCAATTCCTTAATGAAATAAATCAATTTAACAATCCCGATGATGGTTTATATAAACCTGAGGGAAAATAATATTTAGGTGTTTATTATGTCCATTGATAATAGATTTACTATTGATACTAAACGCATTGCTAAAAATGTGGATACTATCACTCAAACTAATATAGAAAAAATGAAAGAGATTTCAAATAAGGTATCCAACATTAGATTTGGATTTAAAAATGAACATCAATAAATATATTATTTTTGGTGTCTCCAATGAGTGATTTATTAAATATAAGTGAAATGAGTGGGAAGTTAAAATATTTTAGAGCAATCTCACAAAATCCATTGACAAATGATTATTGTAATAATGAGTGTGGATTGAGGGGTGTATGTTATTCTAAAAGGTTATTGACGACTGCTAGAAAAAATGCTGTGCCATCATTTGAGCGGAATAATCGATTATTATCAACATCACTTATAACACGGGATAACATTAAAGCAAATTTCAAAGTTGGCGAACATGTTAGATTATTGGCACATGGTGAACTTATAAATGATTTAAATTTTTTAAACTATTGTAAAATAGCAACATTTTATCCGTATAGTATTTTTACATTATGGACCAAACAAAAAGATATTGTTCAAGATAATAAAGATTTTGTTCCAGGCAATCTTAGGTTGATATATTCTTCACCGCAAATAAATCCATCTAAAAAAGATTCTAATAATATACCACAAGGTTTTACAGGATTGTTTAATGTTTATACCAAAGATTATGTGGATAAAAATAATATTATAATAAACTGTAAAAAAAATTGTGTGGGTTGTTTAAGATGTTATACTTTAGAAAATTTTATTACAAATGAGTTAATATCATTATCAAACAATGATACAAAACGATATGAAGAATTAAATAAAAAATAAAGGGGATTGATGAAATGTGATGAATACACCAGAAGATTGTAATGGTAAAGTAACAATTATTATTTCTTTTTACCCTTTGGTAGAAAGCATTATTCATGAAATGGTAATACCTTATGAATTTAATGATTTTAATTTAAATTGTTTTAATGATTTATATGATTGTTTGGTTACAAATAATGATATGAAAAAAGATGTAATACAGGATGCAATTGATAGACAAAATAATAATAACGCTGATTCGACCATTAGCGTTATAATAGATTATGTTAGGGACGCCGATGGGAATATAATTTATTCCGAAGATATAGCTCAACTAATTTTTATTCCAAGTAATGACGTATTATTTAATAAATTAAAAACTATAATAACTAAAAATACGAATAAAGTTATTTTGTGCAATCCCGTTATTCAATCATAATTAAAATAATCTTGGGTGATTATTATATCAAGAAAATATTTATTAGACAGATGGTGTATAAGATGTAATAGGAATAAACCAACACCTTATATAGATAGGTCATTTAAATATTTTAAAGATACTATATTAGATATAGGTTGTGGGAATGGAAGAAATAGTAGATTTTTAATTGATGAAGGATATAATGTAATTTCTTTTGATATGGTTGATGATTACCCATATGCTATTAAACTTATATTGGGGCACGATATTTTTCCATTAGAAAATAATAGTATTAAAACTGTTTTAGCTAATTATGTTTTTATGTTTTTATCTAAGGAAGAATTGGATTTTACAATTTCGGAAATTAAACGTGTTATGGATAAAGAGGGTGTATTGATTGCCGAATTATATCCTGCTAAAGATAGTTATTACCCTTCTGAAGAATCCATTTTAGAACTTCAAAGATATATTATAAATGAGTTTGATTGGGTTATTTTACGTAATTCAAAATGTAGATTTACTTTAAAAAATATATAAATATTATTTTATAAGAGGTGATGAAAATGACAAAAATTATAAGTAAAGAAAAAGCTGAACGTATTATAAAATATAATAGCATCATTTGTAAAAAATGTGATGACAAATGTGCTATTTACGAAAAAGAAATTAAAAAATTAAGAGATATAAAAAATAGTACATCATTTACTCCTCGTTTTAATAATTCTGTAATAATAAAGTGTAAAATTTGTGATAGAAAATATCCTGTATATTTATATAAAATATTTGACGGGAAAGAAAAAATAGATGAAGTAAAAAAGAAAATTGATGATTATTCTAAAAATTATTTGTGTGAGAATTGTCAAATAAAAAGTACTATAGATGCTCATGATGTTAAAGATTATTTATTGGATATTTTAGATATTCCAAAAAATATAACTCATGGAATTGAAATAGATAAAAATGGTAATATTATAATTTCCAAATTTGCAAAATTGAAAAAGTGAGGGTGTTTTATATGGTTGGCAAAACAAAAAAATATAGTTATCAAATATCGTTATTTGCGAATGGAATTTTTAATGCAAATGATATTGATGAAGCACGGAAATATATAGAGGAGAATAAACAAGAAATTTTATTAGAGTTATTGCAAGATATATCTAATATAGAATTAGATGAACTTTTTGAAATGGTTTAATATTTTTTATATTACTAGTAAGGAATGATTTATATGGGAGCAGATTTTGTATGTGTATGTTTGGAATATCCAAAACTTAATGAAAATAGAATAAAAAAATTAAATAAAATTATTTTTGATTTAACATTGGATGATTTTGAAAATACAGAAGATATATTTGAAGAAATCAATAATGTAGAAGAAATTCAAGATGCATTAAATTTTGAGAAAAAGATTTTATATGATATTATTAAAAACTTTTCAACATTTCAGTTGAGAAGAGATGCTAATATAATTCTCCCATGTAAAAATATGGGGTTTTTTATTGTTGCCGGTGGCATGACAACAAATGGGAATGGGTTATCTGGTACTTACTATGATTTAGAGAAATTATTAGATGTGCCTAAAATTACGGATGAATTGTTTAAGTGGTGGAAAAAAGATAAAAATACATTATGGGTTTTTGATTTATAAATAGAAGATGTTCACTCGTCACATTTCTTTTTAGAAGATATGGTTCAATCCAGAATGTGATGTTTGCCTTTGTTACGGCATTGGCAAAACTATTAAGAGGTTATTATTATGGATTATGGAGAAGTTTTTAAAGTTGAAAAAGTGGTAAAGAGAGAATCTCCAATTTATACCATGACGCTTATTGGTAAAAATGGCAGAGTGTGTTCTACGAAAAAAGTTCGTGATAAAATCACTTATTCCGATATTAAATTCTTTGTAATGCGATGTAAAGTTGTTAAATTTAAAGTATATAAAGAATATGTTCATAGATTTGGTGGAAAATCTGAAGGTCAGTATAAATATGATTTCCCAATAAGGGGCAATGTTACTATTGTTGAAATTTAATTTAACAATAGTTTTATATGTTTTTGAATTGTATAATAAAGTGATGAGAATGATGAACATATTAAATGATACAAACACAAAAGTTGGTATTGTTACATGATAGAATTTACTGATAGCATTAAAAATGCTTTGATTGATGCAGAGAACGAAATGACTAAAACAAATATAAGTGTCTCTAAACGAACAATATCAAACGTTTTGGATTCTCATGATGTTGATAAGTTAATTGATTATTTTAAACATAATAAAGAAATTAAAGATAAAACATCAGATGAATTTATAAGTGGGGCAAATTTTATTTTACTCCATATAAAAGATTATTTAAAAGTTTCTGATGAATTATAATAAATTATTAAAATTATATAGTAAATATTATATTTTTTAATATTTAGGATGGTGATATATATTACAACTGTTCGGGAAGCATTAAAAAGAATATTAGAATATGATGATGATTATGCTTATGAAACAAATAATGTTGGATTTAATAAATTAGATACTAGTTTTGCCCATGATGTTAGTAATTATCATGTTTGGACAAATAGGCAGCAACAAACTGTTTTTAAAATGTTACAGAAATATAAAATTCAACTTTTGAGTTATGGGATAAATTATGATGAATTGGTTTTTGAAAAAACATATGAAAAAGAGAGGATTAAAAATATTTTATTTTTAAGTGATGATGCAACAAAAATTTGTTTAAAAATAGATTATAAATTCTCTCATGGGGCAAAAAGTATTGGTAAGTATCCGCATAGGCAATGGAATTTGGATTTAAAAGTTTGGACATATAGTATTGATAATATTGCTTTGATAAGTAATTTAATAGATTTTATAACAACACTTAAAGATAAAGTTATTATAACTGATGAAGTTAATAATATTTTTTTATCAAAGAAGAGGGATATAGAAAAATATAAAAGTGATAGTAAAATGAAAAATAATATTATTGATGAAACCAATAATATTAAAACTGAAAATTTAAAGTTAGTTGAAAATATTAAAACAGATTATGATGTTTCTGAAATTCCATTACCACTAATAAATGCTTCTTTATATGATCATCAGAAACGTGCTTTTATGATTTCGTCACTATTACCAGCATCGGCATTATTGATGGAGCAAGGAACGGGTAAAACGTTAAGTGCGTTGACAACTATAAGTAAATTATATAATGATGGAAAAATAAATAAATTACTTATTATAGCACCATTGAGCGTTTTAGATGTTTGGGTACATGAATTTGAAAAATTTATTGTGATACCATTTGATATAAAAATTGTTAAGGGAAATATCGATACTAAAAAAGATGCTTTCGATAGTAAAAATAATAAAGAGAATCATTTAAATGTACGGATAGTTAATTATGATGCTATTGCACCACGAAAAATAAAACAAAAAGATGAAAATGGTAAAATATTATATGCTATTAAATACGGTAAAAAAGAACCAATTTATAATGAGGTTGGTGGAATATATGGTGCAATAAATAATTGGATAAATAATGATACTGAAAAAACAATGATAATCCTTGATGAGTCACAGCGTATTAAAAATAAAAATACAGGTCGTTCACGTATCATTTATCAATTGGGAGATAATGTTATTTATAAAATGATATTAACAGGAACACCGATTACACAAAGTCCAATGGATTTGTGGTCGCAATATAGATTTTTAGATAAAAGTATATTTGGAACTTCTTTTTATAAATTTAGAAATGAATATGCCGTAATGGGTGGATATAAAAATAAAGAAATAGTTGGATATAAAAATTTAGATGAGTTAATTTCTAAAGCACATTCTATTGGTTATAGAGTTACAAAAGACGATGCTTTGGATTTACCGGAATATGTAGATCAATATTTATATGTAGATTTGAAAAGTAGTAAAAAATATTATGAAGATATGTATAATGAGGCTAAAATAATATTAGGAGAATCTTTAAATAAAGTTGAAATAAAAACATCGCTTGTTATTACTCAATTATTAAGACTTTCTCAAATAACAGGTGGTTATATAACCAGGTTGATAAAAGATGAAAATAAAAATGATAAAAAAGAGTATGTTCAAATTGGCGATGAAAAATTAAATGTGTTAAAAGAATTTATAGAAGATTATCCGAAAGATAAAAAAATTGTTATTGTTTGTAGATTTATTCCGGAAGTAATTGGTATATGTAAAATGATAACATCTATGGGGAGAACATGCGATGTTATTTATGGTGACACAAAAAACAGAGGAGATATAATCAATAATTTTCAAAATTCGGATAATCCAAATGTATTAGTAATTCAGATTCAAACAGCGGGATTAGGTATTACTTTAACACGTGCAGACACTATGGTATTTTATAGTTATGGTTATAGTTATGCGGATATGGAACAGGCAAGGGCACGTGTTCATAGAGTTGGACAAAAAAACAATGTTACATATGTATATTTGGTATGTAAAAATACTATTGATGAAATAATTTTAAATGCTATTTCTAAAAAAGGGAAGTTAGCAGATATAGTTATAGATTTATTGAATGTTACTAATGAATTAAATGATGATGAAGAATAAAATATTTTTTAAGAATGTGAGTATTATGAATTATAATGATGAAGAAAAAATTTATGAAATTAAGGAAGACATATATAATATTTTTGATAATTCTTCAATCATTATTTTGAATGATTATTTAAATACTGTTTATATTAAAAATTATGATAATAATTGGTATTCTAAATTATCTAATAATAGATATAAACTAGAGGAAATATATTTTATTATTAAGTGTGGAAAATATATTGCTGAAATATATAATAAAAATAAAATGAAGATAAAAACAATTGTGTGGAATGAACTTTAGTGGAGAATAATTATGAAATATGAAATTGATTATCCGGATGATGAGGAGATGGAAAATGGAAATCCAATTATACTTTTTGATTGGAGAAATGGTGAACAAACCATTTGTAGAAAAAGGCAAGAGGTAATAGCGCTTAAATTTGGAGATGACGGCGTATATAAATATTATTTGACAGCAACAACATATCCTATTTATGATGAATTGACACATGAATATTTAGGATATATGAGTTTTGGTTATTTTAATAAGTTAAAAAATTATAGTAAAGATTTAGTAAAATATCCAGTGGGTTTTAAAAATGCAAAAAACTGTATCAATTGCATATATGAATGGGATGAAATTTGTAGAAAGAATAATTGTTATATTGGTGTAAGTAAAGATACAGTGTGTGATGAATGGGAGTGATATATGTGATTGATGAAATTAAAAAATTTAAATATAAACAATGTTTAGTTATTAGAACAGATTTAAATATGAGTTGTGGAAAGAAATCAGTACAACTTGCACATGCTGCAATATCTTCATATATAGTAGCAAATAATGATTTAAAGCGTTTATGGTATTCTGAAGGTGAAAAAAAGGTTGCTTTAAAAGTTAACAGTGAAAAAGATATTTTTGATTTAGAACAAAAAGCAAAAACTATGAATATACCATATGCTATTATTAGAGATTTTGGATTAACTGAAATCGAACCAAATACTGTTACGGCAATTGGATTAGGTCCGGATACGGAAGAAAATTTAAATAAAATTACATCTAATTTATCATTACTATAGGTGATTATTATGCGTATTAGATTAAGTAAAGATAGACGTTTTATGAATGTGGCAATGACAATGGCAATTGATTTTCCAACATGTTTGCGCCGTGGATATGCGGCAATTGTTGTAAATGATTGTGATAAAATTATTTCAACAGGGTATTGTGGGGCACCGAGTGGAATGCCGCATTGTGATATCTGTTATAGATTGGATAATAATATTCCTCAGGGAAGAAATTACGATATGTGTAGAAGCATACATGCGGAAGAAAATGCATTGGTTCAAGCTGGGAAATTACCGAAAGGATGTAAAATGTATATAGCCGGTTATGATTACCAATTAGATTCCATAACAAAATCTAAACCATGTTATAATTGTAGTAAATTATTATTAAATTGTGGTATAGAAACTGTAATATTACAAAATGAAAATGGATTACTTGAATATACCACTCCTTTAAAACTCGTAGAAGAATGGGAAAAAGAAATTTTTAAATAAAATGTGGTGTTTTAATTGTATAATTTTGTTTTTAAATATGATAAAAATAATCATTTTGAATCTGTCAGAGTATTACTTGCCCATATACAAAATACTATTTATGAAATGAGGTTATTACAAATTGTTGATCAAAAACCATATGTTAAAAAATTAAAACAAATTTTGAAAAGATGGTTGGGAGTTGAGACATCATGGAAAGTTAGAATTTGTATACGAGAGATGGAATCATATTGTGATGAATTTTTAAAAGATGATTATTATTGTAATTATAACCCTCTTGTTAAAATAAAAACTATATCACTTATGATTGGGTGGTTTTATCTGGATTTTTCAAATAATGAAAAATGGTAATGCTTATGTGTAATAATGATTTTATATCTCATTGGTGAATATTATGATAACTAAAGCATCAAAGGATGCATATAATACATATAAAATATTATTAAGTAAAACTTATATATTTTTTGGAATAAGAAATTGTTTTATGATAAAAGATAAAAATTATTGCTTTGAATCAAATTATATTGATAATGGCGATAATAGTATACAGGGGGAATTTTATAATTTGGATAAAAAATATAATGTTATAAAAATATCACAATTCAAAATAAATAATGATGGCATTGTTGAATGTCCAAAAGAGTTGGTTTTGTTTTATAAGAAAATAATAAAAAGTAATAAATAGAAAAATATATTTAGGGGGTGTAATAATGATGAAACTTTTAACAAATTATTATTTAGAATTGATACCATCCGGGGATTTTTTTATTACATTATTAGCACATTTAAAAGAGATTAAAAAGTTTTATGGATTATATAATAATCAGATACCCATGTTGCCACATGTTTCTTTATTGGTAAATTTTGATATACCAAAAACAACATTAAGAAATGTTCAAAATATTATAGAGAGAAATATAAATGTAAAAAGTGATTTATCATATGAAGTTAAAAATTTAGTGTGTGTAGAAAATTTATATAAACCGAATACATATATAATTGCATATAATATTCAATTGTCAAAAAATTTTATAGAATGCCATAAAAATATTGTATCAGATTTAAGTAATATAGTTACATTTGAATTTGATGATTATACACTTGATAATTTTTGGTATCACATGACTATTATAAAAGATTTGGATAAAGATACTGCAAAAAATATTTATACGGCATTATGTAATAGTTATATAAATACTATAAAATATCGTACAACAAATCCGATAATCATGTTAACAAAAAATGGTAATCCCGTTTCCGGATTTAGTAGACGAAAAAGGATGTGGCGTGAACCAGAAAGTTTCATCCCCAATGTTACAAAGAGTATATATGAAATGACGCCGTATTTTTAAAAATTGGTGATATAAATGAAAGTTTTTCCTATTAGTGATATTCATGCAGAGTTTTATAAAGATCAAAAAAAGTTTATATTAAAAGATTTATATGATATATTACCTGATGCAGATATATGTGTTATAGCGGGCGATATAACCGTTATGGGGTTAAACCAATTTATTGCTTATTCACATGTAATCCCATATAAACATTTAGATATATTTAAAATATTTTTAAAAAAATATTCCGATGTTGTTTTTGTTCTTGGCAACCATGATTATTATAATGCAAAATCTACAGATGTTGTTCACGATACAATGAAGAAAGTTAAATTTTATGAAAACCTTCATTGGTTAAATAATTCATATGAAATTATAAATGGTATCAATTTTTATGGGGGAACATTATGGTTTGATAAAAATTATTCTCAACCTTTAAAATATAATTTAAATGATTTTCATGTAATAAATCCAAAATCTAAATTTCCAGATTTCGTGAATAAAATGCATAAAAAATTTGTGAATAATCTTTTTGATAATTTAGTTTTAGATAATGTTAAATATGATATTGTTGTATCACATTATGCTCCATCTTTTAATAGTATTTCTCCGGACTATAAAAAAAAGTGTGTTTATGATTTATCTAGTTTTTTTTATTCAGAAGATGCTGAAATAATATTACAAAAACTTTACCATGAAAATATGCAACCAAAATATTGGATACATGGTCACACCCATAATTCTATTGCGTATGAATTATATGAAACGAAAATTGTTTGTAATTCATATGGATATCCCCAAGAAAGAGGAATGACTGGTTTTAATAAAGATTTAATTTTAGAAATTTAATTTTTTATATACGGAAGTGAGTGGATGAGTATTACTGAGAATTTTGATTTAGAATTAGAGTTTTGTTGTAATAAAAGTTATATACCTTTTGATAATAGTGTATTTGTAATTGTTCATAAAGAGTACAATTCCATTGCATCAGATTATTTATATTTAACACAAAAAAGTGCAGAAGATGTAATAAATAATATAAATATTATTTTATATCCACATGGATTTGTTGATGAAAAGTATAAAAATAATTATTATATAGTTCCCTTAAAAAATTATGTAAATAATTTACATGATGAATCTGATAAATATAATGAAATGATTAAATGTTTATAATTATAATAATATTCAGGTGATTATATGGTAGATAATATTAAAGAAGATATTAAGTATAATGGTAGAAAAAGAGCTATGTGTTTTGATTGCTACGATAATAAATGGACATTTATTATTGGTTCAATACATACTGACTATGGAATTAAAGAGATATGGCAATGCCGAACGTGTAAACGTGTTGTATGTACTAATGATGAGGAAATGTTTAGTATGGAAATAATTTAATTTTTTTATATAGGGGGTGATTATTATTAAAAATATTTTTTATTTTATTTTACTTATTATGTGTTGTTTAATGGGTGCATGTGTAACAAATGATGATTTTGATTTTTATGGGGTTGATGGTCATAAAATTATATTGAAAAATAACATAGATGCTGGTGATATCACTTATGATGAACTGGTAGAATTTATTCAATATGATGAAACCGATAAAATCGTTTATAACAAAACTACATTCATGTGTGGAGACTATGCAGAACGTCTTCACAACAACGCAGAGGCATCTGGAATCAGGTGTGGATATGTTATAGTATATTTTACACACGATGATTTTA